>Ga0351890_10105_pt1 | contig 32436 bp, 32 predicted proteins | sample TotcelFGM3001M15_FD_206743 | JGI IMG/M metagenome (GOLD analysis project Ga0351890, IMG submission 206743) | Enriched cells from coal bed in the Powder River Basin, Montana, United States - Total cells FGM rep3 HSBNCT.FGM.300.1.M15 ...
TCATAATCTCTAAAGTCTTATGCAGGAAATGTCGGTCTTTTCGTGTGAACCCAAGATCTTGAAGGATTGAGGTTATAATGCCTGCATCATCATCGTATATAAAAAGGTCCAAATCTCTTGTAGAGTAAATTCTTTCAGAATAAATCTCGACTGCAAACCCACCAACAATTATTGGCTTAATGTCATGCTGTTCAAGAAGTTTTGTAAGGACAGTAATAGCTTTAATAAAAACATCATATTTTTTATTAGGGTCAAGTTTGGCTAATTCATTCTTAGCCCATAGAATATCGTAACTTTTATCAGTTTTTTCGCTGGAAGCCATCTAAAATCTTTTGTTTTGTGGCAGCTCTATCTTTTTTTCTGCCAGGAGAATAATTTTTTTCACTTTTAACCAATAAATCTATTTTTCTTTCTTTTTTCAAAACTTTCTCTCGACTGCATCTTTCTTTTATTTCGCTAAATGTAATCACTTTCATTGTATCCTCCAAGATAAATATACTTCCATCTTGGGAAAAGTTCAATCATTCAGCTCATCTGCCAGAAGCTCTGCTTGTTTGAGGACGTTTTCGGTAGCTTCCAGTTGCAGGTCGGGAGGATAGCCATAGCGCTTCAATATCCGCTTTACACTCACTCTGAGCTTGGCACGAACGCTCTCTTTCAGTTTCCAATCGATACTGGCATTTTTCTTGACGCTTTTCAGCACTTCCATAGCAATCACAGCTAATTGCTTGTCGCCCAACACTTCCTTTGCGCTTGCGTTGTTGGACAGGGCATCATAAAAAGCCAACTCATCCTCGTTCAAGTCGAGTGCCTTGCCTCGTTGCTCCGTCTCGCGTATCTCTTTGGCTATCTGGATCAGCTCTTCGATAATCTGGGCAGAAGTCAGCAAATTATTCTGATACTTGTGGATGGTTTTCTCCAGCATTTCCGAGAGTTTTTTGCTTTGAATCAGGTTCTTTTTCGACCGAGTCTTGATCTCATCGTTCAGGAGTTTTCGTAAAAGCTCCAATGCCAGGTTTTTCCGCTCCATGTGGCGTACTTCTTCTAAAAATTCATCCGAAAGGATAGAAATATCAGGCTTCTTGATCCCTGCAGCTCCAAAAATATCCACCACACCCTCACTCACAATCGCGCGATCCACAATCTGGCGGATAGCGGTCTCGATCTCTATATCGGATTTGCCTCCTGACCCAGCATCAAACTTGCACAAACGGGCTTTAATTGCCTGAAACAAGCCAACCTCCTCTTTATGCTCCATCACCAATGGATGAGGCACCGCAAGGGCAAAGGCTTGCGAAAGGGCCGTTACCTGACCGACAAAGCGCTCTTTGTGTTTATCTCTGGCTAAAACAAACTCCTCAGCTTCCAGAATAATATGGAGCTTTTGCTGAGTATTTGCCGTGAAAAAGCGGTGATAGTCAAAACCATGCAAAATTTGCTGAACCGTTTCCAGTCGTTCCAGGCATAATGCTACAGCATCTTCCTGCCTGAAAGCAGGATCCCCCTTGCCACCACTGGCAGCATAGGTCGCCATCGCCGACTTCAAGTCAGAAGCTATGCCAATATAGTCCACGATCAAGCCTCCGGGCTTGTCCTTGAAAACCCGGTTGACCCGGGCAATAGCTTGCATCAGATTGTGCCCTCGCATGGCTTTGTCTACATACATGGTATGCAAGCAGGGCACATCAAAGCCCGTCAGCCACATATCCCTTACGATCACCAGCTTGAGCGGATCATGGATATCCTTAAATCGTTGGCTGAGAGTGGCTCGATTGCTCTTATTGGTATGATGCATCTGCCACTCCGCTGGGTCAGAAGAGCTGGAAGTCATGATCACCTTGATACCGCCTTTGTTGAGATCGCTATCATGCCATTCGGGTCGAAGCTTGATGATCTGCTCATAAAGCTCCACCGCTATCCGTCGGCTCATGCATACGATCATGCCCTTGCCTTCAAATACTTCCTGGCGCTTGGCAAAATGCTCCACAAGATCCCTGGCAACTTCTTTCAGTCGCTCGGGATGACCCACAATAGCTTCCAACTGAGCCCATTTGGCTTTGGCTTTTTGGGAAATTTCATCTTCTTCGCCTTCGGTGACTGCCAGCACCTCGTCATCGATTTTTTTCTTTTCTTCATCACTCAAATGCACCTTGGCGAGACGGGATTCATAATAGATTTTGACCGTTGCGCCATCCTCCACTGCCTGAGCTATATCATACACATCCACATAATTTCCAAACACTCCCTGGGTGGATTTATCCTTGAGCTCTATAGGCGTACCCGTAAAACCCAGGAAGGAAGCCTGAGGAAGAGCATCGCGCAGATACTTGGCGTTGCCATAGCTGATCGTAGCTCCCTGCTGGTCGGGCAGTGTTCGAATCTTTGCACCAAAGCCATAATGACTGCGGTGGGCTTCGTCAGCGATAACAATGACATTGGAACGCTCTGAAAGCACTTCGTGAGTTTCAGCTCCATCCTCAGGGAAAAACTTCTGAATCGTGGAAAAGATAATCCCTCCACCTTCGATTCTTGCTTTGAGAAGGGCTTTAAGCTCCTGACGATCCTGTGCCTGGATGGGATCCTGCCTGAGGAGTTGCTTGCAGTTAGCAAAGGTATCAAAAAGCTGGTTGTCCAGGTCGTTTCTATCGGTAATCACTACGAGCGTAGGATTGTCCATGGCAAAAATCATTTTTCGTGCATAAAAGACCATCGAAAGCGATTTACCCGAACCCTGGGTATGCCAGACCACCCCAGCTTTGCGATCGCCAAAGGGCTGACTTTTCACACTGGGAAGTCCTTTTTTTTCGGGATCCTCTCTCCACTGGCTCCTTGCATTTGCAGCTCGAAGCGTGGAAGCTACGGCTTTGTTGACCGCATGATATTGATGATAGGCAGCCACTTTCTTGATAGCCACCGTAATGGGCAGATGGGTCTGGGGATCTTCTTTCATGCTCTTTTCAAAAACGGTAAAATGGTGAATCAGATCCAGCAAGACCAAAGGAGGCAGCATTCCTTTTGCCATGGTTTCGATTTGGGGTACCAAGGAGCTGTCTTCTCGGACACCATCGCTGGTTTTCCAGGCATGAAAACGAGAATAATCAGAGCTGATAGTGCCTGCTCGGGCTTCCAAGCCATCAGATGCCACCAAGAGGCTGTTGTATTGAAACAATGAGGGTATAGCTTGCATATAGTTTTGAAGCTGGGTAAAGGCTTTGTGCACCGTAGCCTTTTCATCAGCAGGATTTTTAAGCTCCATCACCAGCAGGGGAATGCCATTGATCATCAGCACCACATCAGGGCGCTTGGTGATATTGTTTTCCGTGACGGTAAATTGATTGCAGACCACAAAATCATTAAGATAAATCTGCTCAAAGTCCAGCAGGATGACCCTCTCGCCTTTGACACCCTCAGCTCCCATCACATCCAGCTCAATCCCATCGGTCAGCATGCGGTGAAAGCACTCGTTGTTGGCTATCAGGCTCTGGTTGCTCAGATTCAAGACCTGGCGAACCGCTTGCTCGATAGCATCCTGAGATATTCCAGGATTGATTCGCTGGATAGCTTCACGCAGTCGCCCCACCAAGACCACCTCGTGCAAACCCGCGCGTTCTTTCTCCTGTGCTTCGGGGGATAAATAGCTATACCCCTGCGCTTGCAAGAGCTCGATCACATATTGCTCGATGGAGGATTCAAAGATGGGGGTCAAGGAATCACCTACTCAGGATCATTTTTAGTTAACATTGGTAACCGAGGTACTCTAAAAGAGTTTGGTTTAAATCTGTCCATCCAGATATATCGCTCAGATCAATTTCTTTTTCCTGGACTGCTTTGGATAACACATTAACAGCAAGAAATTCTGCTTTTTTGCTAATTAAATCGATCTCTAACGAAATCTCCCAGTTATTTCCAGTCCATTCCGCTTGAACGCCACCATTAGGCATAGGATAAAAAAAGGGCAAAGGAAGACTTGTATGATAGTTTGAATCAAATTCCGAGGAAAGCCAGCTTAGCATGTCAAGATCAGGGGCAAAACCCTGACCATCCAGCCAACCATCTTTTAGTTGAGCTAATTCCTTAAGCTGTTGACATGTGTTCATTTTTCCAAAATATTCTGATCAGAATCTTTAATTCGAAATAGCTTGTTTTCTTGAGAAAGCTTTAATATCTGATATTTTTCAGTGTCCATATCGGGAGGTAATTTATCTTTCAATACTGGAATTATTAACTGAAGATAAGAACATTCAACAATGTCAGCAATTGATATAAGTTGATTATCATGCATTAATTCGAGTTGGTCAAGCAAAACAAAGTGGAGGCAAGGAATATTATTGTCATCACAAAATTGTATATATGCAATGTCAAATGCTACAATTTGCCCTTTCTTCTTTCCCGATCCCAGATTACCCTCAATACTCGAGATTTTTAGGTCATAACCTCTATCAGCTTTTTCTTTGCTTAATATGAATTTTTCATTATATAACTTTTCAGATATTTTTGTAAAGTTCCTGTTGAACTCTGTTATTTGATTCTCCATCAATGAGTCTTTTAAAGATATCTCTTGATCAATTTCGGCAAGTTGTTGTTTAATTTCCTGTAGTCTTTTTTCTGTATCGGTCAATAGTCTTTCTTTTTCTTCAAATCTACCTTTCTTTTCATGCAAATCATTTAAATTCCTATCGATTTCATTTAACTCCTCAATAGCTCCAGATTTAAACAAAATGCTGGAAAGTTCCTTTTCCTTTTTTGCATCGTTTGCCAGGCTTCTGTTAATTATGTCAATCTCTTTTTCTATCTCTGGTAATTCAGCGCAAATGAACCTAATTTTCTCATTCAACATCTCATTATGAAAAGCAAGCAATTCAGAGAATTTAATATGCAAATTCTGATTAAATTTTTCAGCTGTTTTATATATTTCTTCTAATACGTTTGTGTCAATATCGACAATTTCTTTTTGTAAATCATTTTTTGCTTCTAAAATGATTTCCTTTCGTAAGTTTAGGCTCCCAACCTTGGTTGCATTCGTATTCATCCTGGATTTGATGGAATTCAACTCTTTAAGCTGTGTTTCATAGTCTTCATTAAATTGAAAATTGTTTCTTTTAGCCATTAGTTCTGCAATTTCATTTTTATAAACTGAGAGTGCTTGCTTGATTTGTGAAATGGTTTTTTCTTTATTAAGACGTTTGTAGATATTATCTTCTGTATTCATTTCAATGCGAAGTTTTTGCTTTTTACTCAAAGTATCAGTGTTAATCCCAAGCCAAAAAAGAAACAAGGCTTCATACTCTTCAAAAGTAGTAGTTGTATGAAGTACTTTCAAAGCATTTTCAAGACTGTTTTTTTCGTATCGAATATTCTTAGCAATCATCTGTCTAAAAGTTGGCTTTTCAACTTTCGTTTTAAAGATCAAGCTTTGTAATTTGTTCTTAAAATCCTGGTTATTATAACTTGTACCATTTATTTCTAAGATTTTTTCTTTGCCAGTTAAAAAATTTCTCCTTATGCAAATATCGTCCTCTTCTTTAGTGGCTAAATCATTTGTTAGCACCAAGCTGATAATAATATTGTTTCCCTTGAGAAATCTTTCAATCTGGGAATTCTTTTTTTCTCTGAACTCAGTATCTTGATATATATTTCTACCAGCACTGCCAAAACAAAAATCGATTAATTTTAAAACTGTGGTCTTCCCAACGTTATTTCCAGAATCTTGAAGCTTTTCTTTTTCTGTTTCATCAACAATTAGGTTAAGTCCCTGATGAAAGAATATTTCTCTGATAACAACATCATCGTTTTTTATTGATAGGGATTTTAAATACATTTCTCAATTCTCCCATTTTGATCAAACCGTATTGAACCCAGAAGAAACAGCCAATCAATCGAAAAAATAAATATTGGCAATGAAATTTGTTGGGTCTTTTTCATTTCTTGATAAAGCTCAAAAAACTCAAACTTATTGTCAATCGAGCTATTAATGCTTTCAAGCAACATGGCCCCTGTGTAATAAATCGAATTTATCGGACTTATATCATTTGGTAAAAGCATCTTCGGGTGGCCTTTCTAAAATCTTGCACCGAATAAAAGCATCAATTAATACTACTTGTATCGCTACATTAATTGCTTCAATTGAAATTTCAAGGTTGGAACTTTTTTTAATTTCTTCAACAAGACTTTCCTCGACAGCGCAAATGAGATCATCTGAATGTTTACGGACTAACTCGATTTCTTTCATACACGGGTATTTCTGTTTTAAAAGCTCTTTAGCGTTAAGATATTTTATGGTTATGTTCTCTAAAATTAAATGAGTTTTATTTGTTCCCTGTAAATCATATTGATTGTAAAGAGCGTTAAGTTTTCCAATAAACAGTTTGTAGTTATCAATTATGGGTTTAAACCTTTGAACGTTGTTATATAAAATCTTGACTTCAGGGCTAATAACAATCTTCTGCTGAACATCAGATTCTGACTGACTATCAATAAACATCTTTTTGCTTAATTCACTTAAAACAGTTGTCAAATCACTCATAATTTTTTGAGACTCATGAATAACTACATCTCTTTCGGCGTGAATATTGTCTCCTGATCCGCTATGAATTTGTTGATTCATTTATTTACCCAAGCGAACGTCATTACCAGCGTTAATATTGTTTCCTGTTCCAGTATGGCTTTGTTGATTTTGCTTCGAATGTGGCCCAGCTTTCATATCTATTTGGATAATATCCTTTTTGAGTTTTTTGTTTTCCAGAAATTGAAGAATATTTACAATCAGAGACAAGATGGCAAGAATAAACATAGCAACAGTCCAAAACATATTTTGCCCTCCAAAAACCACTATATCTTCTAATCATATCATATTCACAATGAGAAGCAATCAGATCAAACGAAGGAAAGTGAGTACCTGATGCAATTTTTAGGTTATATTCTTATCTTATCAATTTCGTGACGTCACGAAATTGATAAAAAGCCCATGATGAGCTCAAAAAACGATGTCATAATGATTCATAATAGTCACTTTTAATGAATACCAAAGACTCCATTTTTCTATCCAAGGCACTATTCTTCATTGTCTCTTTTTCTGGCAATTAGCATGTAAGCTAAACTCGCCAAAGAAATATAATGATAAGCCATATTTTCTTCCAACCCTTTAGCTGGTGTGTGAGCTTTTTCATTGCGTAAAAACTGTATTGCCATATGTAAAAATTTAACGCCTTTAAGGAAGTCTCTTTCGCTATCATTGATGGGTGTATGTCCAAGGATTTTTTCGTACATTTGCTCATTAAATGCATCCGTGGCTTTCTCGTGACCAGTAATTTCTTTTAACTTGTGCCTAACCAGCTTAAAAGCTTCTTCGACAGCATTATAATAATGTCCACTTGTCAGTAATGATTTCGAATGCATATATATTTCATTTTGCAATACAACCGAAATGTGACCTTCTGCCTTTTCTTCAATATATTCAGTGTCCATTTTTACATCTTCCTTTAAGAGTTTTTTTCCGATATATCTTGCAGCTTCTAAAATCTCTTGAGGATAATGTTCTCTTTGTAACATTTTTAATTGAATCTGTTTTTCTATTAGTTCAATCAATTTAATGATGCTTTTTCCAACTATTGAATCCTCTTCTGTTTGCCAAAACCCTCTCATAATATTAGCTTTAGAACAACTCCCATAGCGATACTTAGTATCATTAATATCAATCCCAAGATCATCTTGAAAAAATTCTCCCATAGTCCTGTCAGTAAAGTTTAGAACATACCCACTTCCCATATGAAAGGCTTCCTCAAGAATCTGTTTGTCCATTGTTGATAATTTAGCCATTTTGTACCCATCTTGGTTTTCGGGAACAAAACTCATTCTTGCATATTTCTTTAAAAATCAAGCAATTATATGAAAATATGGAACTAATCATAACCTTTTCCCTGTTTAGTTTTAAGAAAATTGGAAATACAGTCGAATTCCATCGGTATCTTTTCTAATGTAACAGCTAGTACCCATTTGTGAGCATTTTCAACTTTGTTCTTATCTGAATCGGGAAGGTTTAATAGTTTTTCAAGATTTCCTTTGATTTCAAGACCTTTTCCTTTTTGTAATGTTTCTGGCAGAAAATCTTTTTCTGGAGAATAATCCTCACTTAGAGGATCCTCATCCCATACAGCAAAATAATCTTGAAATCCTATGAGGTAGCAAACACCAATAAAATAGTTTACTCCACCTTTACCTCCGCATTCAATAATAGCAATTCCCTCACGATCTATATCAACATCCCAGATTTTTTCACATAAAGTAGAGAATAGGATTCTATCAGAGTCGCCCTCAACGAAAAGAACTTTTTGAGCAAAGAACAACTCATTTCTACTGGGATTAAATTGAGTATAAATTTTGTACTTATGTTTTGTGACAGCATTTTCTGAGGTAAAATAAGGTTTTTTTTCTAACTTAAAGGTTTCCCCCTGGCTATTCTTTCTTATCAGTATTATATCATCCGCTCTTGAAGCATTAACAAAGTTTTGGCTATGAGTTGAATAAAAAATTTGAGAACTTTCAGACAGCTTAATTATTGATTTATATAGCGCTCTCTGGGCTTGTGGATACAAATATATTTCAGGCTCTTCAATGCCAAATAGAACATCTTTGCCAACTATCTCGGCATAAGTTTGAAAAATTGATAAGATGAGCAAATTCTGCATCCCAGATCCTACCTCTTCGCTTTCAAAGAACTTCTCGCATGTATCTTCCTTAACATGAATTTGTAGCGTCTTGTAGAACCAATTCAAATTGTATATATTTAGCTGGGGTTCAATTTTATTGTTTAAACCAATGCTGTTTTTTCTACAATTTTCTTTAAAAACTTGGCTAAACTTTGAAAATGTAACTTCATTGTCCGCAAAGTTCTTTTCCAGAAACTCTTTTGCTGGCTTAATAATCTCTTTAAACTTATCCTTGAGCTTGCTTTCATCTGAGTCGTAGTGCCTAATATATCCCTCAAAAATCATTTTCATCATTTTTCCAAGCATGGACCATTGGCTAATTTTAAGCTCAGATGCAATATTTCTTGAAGCGGGAATATATACAAAATTGCAAGCTTGTTTGATTTTATCGTTTAAGTGATACCCTTCACCATTTTTATCATTTGGATATGCTTTCCATGTTCTAACATTACATTCCAAAGGCTCACATTTCATATCCAAGCTTATGGTGTTAACCCATTCAATTGGCTCATTAAAGTCCAATACTATTTGGATACCTATAATGCCCCCCAAAAACTGGAGTGGAATTTAAGGTGATATTTTTTAAAAATAAACTATAATGAATAATAAAGAACAGATGTTTACTTACAGGGGGATAGAGTGATGAGCGCTAAAAGTCATCGCAAAGTATATGATGGAGCTTTCAAAACTCGAGTAGTGCTGGAGGTCTTGCGAGGGGAAAAAACCTTAGCTGAAATTGCGATGGAATTTGGGATCCATCCTAATCAAATTGTTACTTGGAAAAAACAAGTTCTGGCCATACTTCCTGAAGTCTTATCCCGTAAAGTCAACACTTCAGCTAAACAACAGGAAGAGCTTCAGAATGAACTCTTTAAACAAATTGGGGAGTTGAAGGTCCAGAACGAGTTTCTAAAAAAAAACTTGGCGAAGCTCCCTTCACTATCCAGGAAAAACGGAACATGATTCAAACTCAGCATCCTTCCTTGTCTGTGCAATGCCAATGTCAGCTCTTGGGGTTACCCTTATCCACCTATTACTACCACGCAGCAAGTCCTGCTCCCTCGACTTACCAACTCATGAAACTTATTGATCAAATCTACCTGAAATATCCTTTCTACGGAGTACGTAGAATCACGAAATGGTTGAATCAGTATTATCCCGAGTTGGGACCCCTCAACCATAAACGGATAGCACGACTGATGCAACAGATGGGGATCCAGGGGATTTATCCCAAAAAGAAACTCAGCATTGCCAATAAGGAACATCTCAAGTACCCCTACCTCTTGAAAGATAGATCAATTACCCATCCAGACGAAGTTTGGGCTACTGATGTGACGTACATCCCCATGAATCGTGGCTTTTGTTATTTAGTTGCTATCATCGACTGGCACACGCGTTACATTGTTTCCTGGAAGCTATCCACTACCCTGGAAATCGACTTCTGTATCCAAGCCCTTCACGAGGCTTTACAGCAAGGTCAACCAGAGATCTTTAATAGTGACCAAGGGTCCCAATTTACGAGTCCCCAGTATACCCAGATCTTGAAAGAGAAAGCGATTCAAATCTCGATGGATGGCAAAGGAAGAGCTTTTGATAACATAATCGTGGAGAGGCTTTGGCGTACGATAAAGTATGAGGAAGTGTATTTACATGGCTATGAAACGGTGCGAGAAGCTGAGGCAAGCATCCGAAAGTATATCCACTTCTACAATCATGAACGTTTACATTCGTCCTTGGGTTATCGTACACCCTATAGCTTGTATCAAGAAAAAAAAGTAGTAAAATAAATGTATAACCTGACTTTTACAGTTCCTGTTACCCAGAGTAGCTAAAAACACTGAATTAATGACAAGTTTTTTCCCTTTTGAAGTAGAAAATTTTGTTATGCTCTACGGATACTTTTTAGAAATTGGTTAAAGTGTTCTTGCCGGGGGTAGCTATCATAGAACGCAGTTCCAACCGTGTCTTGAATGTGCCGGTAGTCCAAAGCAATCTCATCGTCCTTCGAATAGACCAGGGTATCCAGCTCTTCTCCCTTGGCATTGAGACTCTTCCGAAACGCAATGGCTCCTCCCACATCTTCCAGATGAACAATGCCATGCTTCAGTACCCGACAGTTGGCTGAGGTCAGTGCTGCTACGATTCGCTCCACCGAGAGGGCCTTCTTCCCCATCCGATACTGCAGGATACGAACCATCAGCAAGGCCGTAAAACAAATCAGGAAATGGGCTCGAATGTGATCTTGCTTCCATACAAACACTGGTCGAGCATACAGATCAGATTTCAGGATACGAAAGGATTGTTCAATACGCCACAACCCATGATAAACTTCCCGGATCTTACGTTCCTCCCAATCCAATTCACTGGTGATAAGGCAAAAATAGCCATCAAACCGAGCATCGTCGGCTGCTTTTTGAAAGTCCACCAGGCGCACCTTTTTCACCTGCTCCAGGAGTTCACCAGTGTGCGGATCGATCAGTTCTTCCCGGGTATATTCCTCGATTCCTTTTTTGATGCCATAGACCTTATTGCTGACCATGCGTTCGGCCCTGATCAATTTCTCTTCCCGCTTGCGTCGGGTGAGATCAGCCTCTGCCTTACTCCAGTAAAGCAGGACTTTGCGTTGTCGGGGTATGGGATTTCCCTCCCGATCCTTTCCGAGGTAGTCTTCGGTAAAGAGCTGATAACGATAGCTTCCATCCTGGTTCTCATGATAAGCGGTAGTATCCAGGAGTCTTGCATGATAGCGTTGTCCTTTTTTTCCTCGGAGGATTTGCGACAGGACATAGCCGTCTCCGTTATTCAGGAGCGCTTCGATATTGCTCGAGGAAGTAATCCCCTTATCCGCCACGACAAGGAGACGACCCAGACCATAGGAAGTTTTGATTTCCTTCATCATGGGATGGAGCGTGACGGTATCACTGGTATTCCCAGGAAACAGGGCCATGCTGACAGGTAATCCGTTGGTATCAATGAACAGTCCCATCGAAACAATAGGGTCTACCCGATGTTCTTTGGAAACTCCTCGTTGGCGAAGCCCCTTCGCATCGTCTGGGAAATCTATTTCAAAGAAGTAATTCGTCAGGTCGTAAAAGGCCATGGAAAGGTCGCGTCCAATGAGGGCTTTCACCTGCTGATTCAAATGAGCTTGCAGTTCCTTTTCAAAACCGGCACAAAAGCTCAGTGAACGATAGATATCCTGAAGAGTGAAGGCGGTCGTCAGTCCATAAAAATTGTTCTTCAGTTGACAGGAAGCTCGTTTAGAATCAGGATACAGGATACGCAGAAGCACCAGAAACTTAAAAATAGCGGCAGGATCATAGTCTCCTTTGAACTTGGAGGTGCGTTGGTATGACTGGATAAAACCATCGATATCCAGTTGCTCGTAGATAGCAGCTAAAAAGTGATAGCCATAGTTTTGCAGACGATTACTTTCACTATACATTTTAGCGTTCGCAGGTACTTCGATCCGCAGGGGGATTTCTTCTGCTCGGTGATGACGATCGAAAGCACTTACCATGGCCATAAAACTTACAGGATCTTCCTGGTCTTCCAGATAACCAAAACTTTTAATCGTTCGCTGTTTAGGGGGAAGTCCTGGACCTGGGCGATAACCTTCCACCACACGGATATGAGTCTTAGTCCCCCCCTCTTTACCTTTTTTAATATCTTTTCGTATCATGCCTGCCTCCTTGCTACAAGTATAGCATAACTATAGCATAACACAACTAGGGAATCACAAGCAACTAAAAAAGGGGCAAAGAGGACGATTAATACGTGCTTTCAGGAAATTAATCAGTGATTTGAACTGTAAAAGTCAGGTCAAGAAAAAAAAGTAGTAAAATAAATGTATAATAGAAAGGAGAAAGTTATCACCTTAAATAGGGTTAACTTTCATCCAGTGTATGGGGTACAGTTTAACCTTCGCTACAATCATAAAAAAGCTCACGAGCTACTTTAGCTTTTGTAGTCCATCCCTCCCCAATAACCAGATCAATGGCTTTAAGGATATTGGTTTTCCCGCTTCCATTTGGGCCAATGATAGCGTTGAGATCATTTGGTAAAATTTCCAGTTCTTTTATTGACCTAAAATTCTTGATATATATCCTCTTAATCTTCATTTTGTAACACTTCTTTCACCCTAATCTCACCTCTCATTAGCTTAGGCAACAGCACATCGCGGAGGGTGGTGATGGTTTGGATTTGCAGGTAGTTGTTATAGATTTTTCTATCAATGGGAATAATTTTTTCCTCGTAGCTTAGTGTTGTCTTTTCTGGCGGGATTACTATTTTGATTTCCAACATACTGTCCTTGTTAATTGAGCCAAAAACAGTTCCTTCGGCTTCAAAATTGTTGAAAATACCTTGTAAAGTTTTAATTTTGTAGAGTGAATATGATTTTAAGTTACTTCTTACTGCACATAATCCACGACCAATACAACATTTTTCAGAAGCTACATTAATATCCCCTACTGGTGCACGCACGCTTACTAAAATATCAAATTTCTCAGCAAATCGTTTCGGGCTTGTTGTGTAGAGCCTGACTTCTGGAAATCTTTCCTTGAAATCAGTTCTTCCTTGAAAAAAAATAATACCATCTCTTGTCTCATTATAGCTTTCTCCTTCTGGAGATTGCCCCATGACCACTTTGAATTCTTCCCCTAACTTCCCTACTCTCCAGCCACCGGGGATGGGGCCCAGTTCGGAGTCGATCATTTTACCGCCAGAAGCTTGGTAGGGTTTTCCGTTTTCGTCCAGGAAGTTGAAGCTGACAAACCATTCGTTGAAGATGGTTTGGGCAATGGTTTCGAGGGTTTTGTTCTGCTCTCGAAGGAGTTCGATTTTGTTGTCGAAGGAAGATAGCACATCGGCAATAGCTTTTTGTTCTGGAAGAGGAGGAAATGCAAAATTTTGATTGACTAATTGTTCTATCTGGACTCTTTGTCTTCCTGATGTTCCAGTCATAGATTTTATTGCAATCTCTCGAAATTTTGGAGAGATAGAAAAGTAAAACAAAAACATTGTATTGCTGACATTTTCCTTTTTTCTTATGACAATAAATTCAGTTGAACCGAACCCTACTTCATTGAGATCTAGCACATCAACTAATGATGTTTTTCCGTTTTCTAGGCATGGCGTAATCCTTGCAACTAAAGTGTCACCATTTCTAAATTTCATGCCACCTTTGAACTCTTTATATACAGTTTGAGCAATTTTTCTTGTGTATGGCATTAAATATTCCATTCCAACATACTTAGCTATCTTTCCTTTTAGTAGCCTTTCAGAAGGATTAATTTCCGCTATTTCCCCTAGGATCGTTTCTTTCCATCCCTCAGGAATTGTCATAATTCACCACGTAATTTTCTTATTTCAAAAGAAATATTTTGTTTAACCATTCCAAAAAACTGATCAAAACCTGGATCGTAAATATCAGCAAAGTAATTGTTAGCTATCTTATCTTTCCAATATTTATCAAAAATTATCTTGATCTTATCGATATAAAGCCTCATTTCTTGTATATGCCTTTTTTCAATAGGATTCCAATAACTAAATGCTTGATTAATTTCTAGTTCCTTATCTTTATGTGCGAGTAACTTATCTCTGAATGAAAAAAAGGCACTATTGTAAAATTCAGTTGATAGTTCGTTGATTTCATTTAGAGATTCTCTTTCCATGCTAAGTTTTTTGTAAGATTCAAAAGAGACTTCTTGTTTTCTTCCAGGTTTTTCAAAAAGAGTACACATGATCAATATAGCTTCTTGAAAATGAAGTTTTTGTTGCATGATTAGAAAATACACCAGCTTAGTTTTTCTAAGCTCTGCTAATCCGAATTTATTCTTGAGCTCATCATAATATGTTGATATTTCTTCAGTATATTTTGAAAATGTTTCTGCAACCAGAACTAACTGATGAATTTGGTCTCTAAGCTTCATTTCTTCTTCGGTAATCGTTTTTGTTGTCATAAAAACCTGATGGAATCGGCGAAATCATTTTCTGAAAATTCTTCTAACCGATTTTCTACTGGAAATTGGATAAATACAGCAAATTGATAGTGTAAATCTCTTTTATATACGAACAATTTGTCTTCATCATTTTCCGAATTATTGGTTTTTTTTGCTTCGATGACTAGAAAATTGTCACCAGTTCCACGATGATGAATGATGATATCTGGATAAACAGAAACTCCATTTGTAAGGATATTTTCTAGAACTTTTTTTCTTTCCTCAGTTGTTGTTTGATTTTCCAATTCTTTGGTTAATTTATTTAATTTTTTATCCCAAGGTAAAATAGTTTTTGGACTGGTCATTATTCGATTGTATTCACAATCAACATGGTATTCTGGAAAAACTATCTGAAGATATTCTGCTAGTTTATGAGTCAGACTTCTTTCATTAGCATTTACTTCAAGTAAATGAGAATCATTTTTTAAAAACATCCTATATGCTGAAACAATTCGTTCTCTAACTTCTTCTTCTAACATTCGCCTCATCCCTTTTCCAACTTGAAGCTGACTTTGTAGGTATAAAACTCGATGTTGTTGGTTACACTCAATGCCCTGCTTAGCCTGTTATCACTTTCAAAGGCTATGATTGCCCCTTTGACTGTTTGATTTTTTTCGGCGAGTTCTTCTTTGACATAACCCATATATCGTTGGATTTGGCCAACCACCACATCGCTGACTTTTCCTTTTTTTAGTTCAATTACCAGAATCTCCTTTTTGTCCTTGCTAATTGCCAAAATGTCAATGGGACCTGTATCGCTGGGGTATTGCTGACCAACTATTTGTCCATCTTCTTGATATATTTCATACTTTCTTCCTAATTCAGTGTATTTCCAGTTTTTTACCAAAAAATCTTCAAGTTGCATTTCAAGAGCAAAAATATAGGGGTCTTCGATGGTTTCATCAGTGGCTTTAATAGCTTCCCTGGTAAAACCTGCAATAAGTTGACTTATTGCTTCTCGATGTCTTTCAAGGTTGGTAGCTGTAATGGGTATGCTCAATGCATTTCTTAGGCTTGCACTTAGCTGGGTTCTTTCGATTAGACTGTCAAACCAACGGATTCTTCTTCGATGAGGTAGGATTGATCCGTGCTGATATTCATAATCAGAAGCAATTTCGCCAGCTAGATACTCTCCTTTGCCGTTAGGGCTGACGACAATGTCGCCTATCCTGATTCCTTTGGATAAAGTCCATAGCGATCCACAGGCCAGACCTGCTGTTACTTTGTTTTTCTCAGGGTACCTGCTTAGATAAATAGGCACAAATTCTTTATTGAAATCCCTCCAATTTTCTGGAAGGCGATTGGTTAAATCAATGTCTTCTAAGAAGTCCACCCCAATAAAATTCCCTTGCTCGCATTGTTCTGCAAACTTACTGCCTGGCCCAAGCATAATTCTATAATAGTTTTTCATTGATCCCCCACCCTGCAATTGATTCTTTTCATCCTGTTGTCCAACCCGTGACAATCTGTCACTGTTTGCAACTTCTACCAACAAAGTTCATATGGTTATGTATCATTTTTACTTCTTTTTGATACATAGGCACCTCTATTGGTATCAAATTTAGCCTTTTTTGATCGATATCAACCATTACATCCTCTCCGAACCATCATTTGAACATCTTGATGTAGCTATCGAAAATAAAAATACGATTCCGAAGGTATCCGGTTTTTTCTTTAAGAATGTGATGATCAACGAATACTTGTAGAAGATTATTGGATGCTTTTGGAGAAAGCCCAGTAATGCTCTGCACCTCTTTGGAGGATACCACAGGTTGCTGAAATAATGCATTTAACAGGATAGTGCCATGCTTACTTCGTTTCCCCATAGAAATAATTTTTTCTTGCTCCATGAGTTTCTTCAAGTCATATATCTCTTTTAACGTTTTTAAGGCATTTTCTGATGTTTGTATTACCCCTGTAAGAAAGAACTTGATCCAGCTTCCCAAGTCATCTTTTGTATGCACGATATTTAAATGGTCATAGTATGGCGACCTGTTTCTCTCGAAGAAATCAGATAAGTATAAAAGAGGTTTCTCTAAAATACCATTACTAAGTAAATAAAGGGTAATTAGTAATCGACCTATTCTTCCATTGCCGTCCAGAAACGGATGAATGGTCTCAAATTGATAATGAGCAATAGCTATTCGGATGAGGTGGGGTATTTTTATTTCCTTGTTATTTAGAAATTTCTCAAAATCAGACATCAGCTCTGGTAATTCAGTTTCTTTTGGTGGAATATACGATGCTGTGGCTAAATTAGCTCCTCCTATCCAGTTTTGCGACCTCCGAAATTCACCAGGATTTTTGTGTTCTCCTCGGACACTGGACAATAAGATTCTATGAGCATTAAGTATCAAACGATTAGACAAGGGTAATATGGCAAGTTCTTCTATTGCTTTATTCATTGCTTCTACATAATTATTAACTTCTTGCCAATCATCGCGTTTTTCTGGGTCGATGTCTTTTTCCTCGTTGAGAGCTTCCTCAATTTTGGTACGAGTTCCTTCAATTTTGCTTGACTCTACCGCTTCTTTGTAGGTGTGCATTTTGATAAACATATCCGTATCAGGCACAAACCGTGAGAATGAGTTTAGCTCTCCTACCAGTAATGATGCTTTTTCCAAGAGCTCATTAATTAAATCATCAGTCCAAACGAAGGTATGATTGATTTTTTCAGGTACAAAATAGGAATATTGATACCCCTTTTTGAACGTTCCAGCTTTAAAGTCTGATATATTCATTTTTTCACCTAAAGTAAAACATAGATACTTATAATTTACTATAGCATGTTAAAGTAAAATAAGGAAATCCATAATTTACTTTCCTGCTATATAGTAAAATTCTCATTCCTCCTCCAGATTAAACCCAATCTTCCCCAGTTGTTTTTTGATTTCCTGGTTGAGCTCTTGCTCCTGGGCTATTTGGCGAGATAGGGTGGTGGTGAGTTCTTTGATTTTGACTTCAAAGGGAATGCCGTCGTCCTCTTCTTCTTTGATGCCTACATAGCGCCCCGGTGTCAGGACATAGTTGTGTTTGGCGATTTCTTCGGTTTTGGCTGACTTGCAAAAGCCTGCCTGGTCCTCGTAGCTGCCCCCATGTTTGCGCCACTCATGGTAGGTGTTGGCAATATGCTGGATGTCTTCTTCACGAAAAGCTCGATGAGTACGGTCTTCCATATAGCCCACCTCGCTGGCATCGATAAAGAGAATCTCGCCACTGCGTTTACGATCGCCGTTGCCCATGCGTTTGCGCGAGATAAACCAGATACAGGCGGGAATGCCCGTATTGAAAAAGAGCTGTTTGGGAAGGGCTACGATGCAGTCCACCAAGTCGTGCTCTATCAGGGCTTTGCGGATGTCGCCCTCGCCACTGGTCTGGCTGGAAAGGGACCCGTTTGCCAGGACGCATGCCATGACCCCTTTGGGAGAGAGATGATAGATCATATGCTGGAGCCAGGCAAAGTTGGCATTACCTGCTGGTGGGATGCCATATTGCCAGCGTGGATCGGTGCGGAGGAGCTGCCCCGACCAGTCGCTATCGTTGAAAGGGGGATTGGCTAAAATATAGTCGGCTTTTAAGTCTTTGTGCATGTCGTTGAGAAAGGAACCTTCGTTGTTCCACTTGACCTGACTGCCATCAATGCCTCGAATGGCAAGGTTCATCCGACAGAGGCGATAGGTGGTCTGGTTGCTTTCCTGTCCATAGATGGAAATGTCATCACAGCTTCCCTGGTGCATCTCGACAAATTTTTCGCTCATGACAAACATGCCACCACTGCCACAGCAGGGGTCATAGACGCGTCCTTTGTAGGGTTCGATCATTTCGACCATACACCCTACGATGGATTTTGGGGTATAAAATTGACCACCCTTTTTGCCCTCGGCGTTGGCAAACTCGCCCAGAAAGTATTCATATACGCGACCAAGCAGGTCTTTGCTTTTTTCGTTATCCTGATCCAGAGCCTGGTTGCCTATGAGGTCAATCAAGCCACCCAGGGCTGTTTTGTCGAGGTTGGGGCGTGCATACACCTTGGGCAAAATGGTTTTGAGGGAGGGATTGCATTTTTCAATGGCTTCCATGGCATCATCCAACTCTTTGCCGATGGTGGGCTGTTTGGATACGCTTTGGATATAGTTCCATCGGGCTTTGGGGGGCACAAAAAATACATTTTCCGCCAGGTATTCGTCCACGTCTTCGGGATCGGCTCCGCTATATCCGCCTTCCTGCTCTTTGATGATGGTATGCAGGGCTTCAAAGGAATAGGAGATGTATTTGAGGAATATGAGCCCCAATACGATGTGCTTGTATTCGGCTGCATCGATATTTTTGCGGAGTTTGTCGGCCATTTTGAAGAGGTTTTTTTCAAAGCTTTCGTTGGATTTTGTTGCACCATTCGCCATATATTCTGCCTTTCAAACTTAAATTACTTCTAAAAATACTTCTAGTTACTTCTAAATTGATCCAGCATTTTTTTTAGTTCCAGTTGTGAAAAACCCATTCTCCCTCCAGCCCAAACTTAATAGTTCCGCTGTGCTTTTTAGGAACATTTTCCTACTAGCTTTTCCATAGTCATACTATAATCAAGAGTGTATCTTTAACAATAGTTTGTTTGTGCTTTTTTACACTATGCTGTGCTATACTTTTTCAGGTATGAATGAACGTGTAATTAGACGAATTGGCTTTGTTGCAGATGGTGGCGATGCTGGAGGCGCTCGTACGCATATTTTGGCGCTTCTTTCGCGTTTGGCGGATCAGGGGATAGCCTGCTACTTTTTTTCCCTTGGAGAAGGCGCTCTTTCTCATTCGGTTGAAAAGCTTGAAGGGGTGCATTTTACGGCTTATCCTCTCAAGTCCAAGGCCGACCCTCGCATTTTTAAGGCTATTCAACGCTGGGCAAAGGAACAACGTCTCGACATTATCCACACGCATGGGCTTAAAGCCAATATGTATGGCCGTCTGGCTTTTTATCGTTCCTCTCTCCCTCTTATTACCACCTATCATAGCCACCCTTTCTATGACTATCAAAATATATTCATCGGTCTTGTTTTTACCCTGATTGACCAACTGAGTCTTCACCGTAGCAATCGCTTTATTGCTGTATCCTATGAAATTGCTACTCAATTGGAACGTCGAGGGGTGGATCGCGACAAAATCACCATCATTAAAAATGGGGTGGACTTTCTTGCTCCCGACGAAGCTTATGAAAAAAGCTCCCGTGAACAACTACGCAACGAGTGGAATCTTCCTCAGGATGCTTTTGTCCTGGGCTCTCTGGGGCGCCTGGTCAAAGTCAAGGGCTATGATGAAATGCTTCGAATTTTCTCTGCCTGCCTAAAAGAGTCCAAGCAAGCCTTGTACCTGTTGATTATTGGAGGAGGCGAGCAGGAAGCTCCCCTGAAAAAGCTGGCTCAGGATCTGGGCATAGCCGATCATCTGCGCTGGGTGGGCTTTCAGAAAAATCCTCGCCCCTATATTTTTGCCTGTGACTTGATGTTGTTTTCCCCCAAATCGGAGGCTCTGGGAATTGCCATATTGGAATGTATGAATGCCAAGCGGGTAGTCGTGTCCAAAAAAGTGGGGGGCATCCAGGAGCTTTTGCTGGATCGCTACAACGGGCGCATTCTTTCGAAGCAGGAGGACTTGGTCAAAGCTATTATTGCTCTGAGCCAAAACCCCGATCAACGCAAAGCTCTGGCGGAAAATGGCGCTCAAATGGTGCGTCGCTTTTTTACCCAGGACCGCATGGTGGAAAAAACCGCCCTTTTATATCGTAGCCTCAAAAAAGATCGCATTCTAATGACGGGGCTTCCAGTAGACAATCTTTCTATGGCTGATATTTTGCCTAAAATTGAACGATGGATGTATGGGAAAAGCTGTCACCAAATCATTACGATCAACCTGGAGATGATCTCCCGTTCGCAGAAAGACGCCTCTTTTCTTCAAAGCATTCAGGAAGCAGAGCTGATCATTCCTGATGGGATAAGCATTTTGAAGCTTGCTCGATGGATGAAGGAATACATTAGTGAAAAAGTCGCAGGGGTGGAACTTGGAGAAGAGCTTTTAAAGATGGCTGAAAAGCATGAATGGAAGGTCTTTTTCCTGGGTACCAATGAGGCCAGTCTGCAATCGCTAAGACAAAATCTTGCTACACGCTTTCCTCGTCTGCTTATTGCAGGGACTCATCATGGTTTCTTTGCTGAAGCAGAAGAAGCAGGGATAATTCAAGCTATCAATGAGTCTGGAGCCGACCTTCTTTTGGTAGGGATGGGAGCAGGCAAACAGGATTGCTTAATCCATCGCAACAAAAAAAACTTAAAGGCCAGAATAGCTATGGGAGTGGGGGGTAGTCTTGACTTGTGGGCGGGTCAAATGAAACGTGCACCAGGATGGGCGCTGAAGCTCAATCTGGAATGGTTTTATCGTGTCTTGAGCCAGCCCCGACTACGCCTGTCTCGTTTTATCAAGACGGTTCCTGACTTACTGCGAATGAAAAAAGCAGTTCAAACACCGCTTCGACGCATCTTGATCTCGGGCTATTATGGCTATGGAAATATTGGCGATGAAACGATTTTGCAAACCCTCGCAAGAGATTTGCACGCTCTGCATGATGCTTGCCCTTTACAGATTTCGGTGCTTTCAGCCAATCCTCACATGACTACCACCCTTGCAGAAGTCTACTCCAGCCAACGTTTTGCCTTGGGAGCCCTTTGGAAAGAGCTTTCACGCGCAAACGGCATCATCAGTGGCGGTGGTGGTCTGATACAGGATGTTACGAGTCGCAAAAGCCCCTGGTATTACCTCGGTATTATCGCTTTGGCCCGTTTGATGGGCAAGCGTGTTTTTGTCTATGCCAATGGTATTGGTCCCTTGCATTCGTCCTTCAACCGCTGGCTTTCGAGAATAATCCTGTCTAAGGCTACTAAAATCAGTGTCCGCGATGAGCATTCTCAAGAGCTTTTACGCTCCTGGGGCCTTACAAAAAGCACGCTGACGGTAGATCCCATTTTTTCATATCAGGCACAGGAAGTACAAGATCCCTACCCTGCATATCGTGATTTTATTGCTGTATCGCTGGGACCCAGCCGTGAAACCAATCGCAAGCTGGATATTTTTGCACGCTGTCTGGATGAACTAAGCGTAAAAACAGGCAAGGTCTGTGTATTCACGCCTTTTTACGGCACCTATGACAGTCGCTTTTCCCGCAAAGTCATTGAACTGATGAAACAACCTGCCTATCTGGTGGATACCTTTCTATTACCGGAAGAAATGTTTTCGCTTTTATCCCGAGCCAGCTTTGGTGTGGGGATGCGTTTACATTTTCTGGTGTTTCTGTCTCGTTTGAGCAAGCCTATTTTGCCAATTATTTATGACCCCAAAGTGGCCGCCCTTTGCGAGCAACTCTCTCTGAGCCATGCCTGGCGAAAGGGAGCAAGCGAAGAGGTAATGATGACACAACTTCATGCATTTTCGCTCTACGCTCAAACTCCGGTTTCTTATCAGACAGCCTTAAAGGAGCTTGCGGAAAGAAATAAGCTCAACCAAGAGGACTTGGAGGACTTTGTTTGTTCCCTGAAATGAGTTCTTTTTGCCCGCTTTGTTTAAAAGAAGTTGCTCACACTCTTGAGCCTTGCCCCACCTGCTCTGATGAACTGGATAAGGCTCGATGCTTACTGCCCCTTCGTCAAACCCAGTTTGGTGACTGGGTCATGTTTGCTTTTCATTACGTAGATCTGACTCGAAATTTGATGCTGAATTTTAAATACCGTAAAGCTTTCTATCTTTCCCGCTTTTTTGCTCAAGAGCTATGGAAAAACATTCACAGCAACTTTCCCTGGCAGAAAAGCGTCATTGTGCCTGTTCCCAGCTCCATTCAAAAAATCCTGAAACGCAAATATCAACCAGTGGAACTGCTTGCTCAAAGTTTGCATTCCTATTCTGGCTTGCCCCTTTGCTCCAAGCTTCTTTATAAGAATTTTAGCCTGCAGGATCAGGGTCAGAAAGGTTTACGAACTCAAGAGCGCATAAAAAATCCCTCTTTATCGTTTACTGCAAAAGCCCCCTTATTCTTTCCCTTTCAGCCTGCTTCGGTGCTTTTACTTGATGATGTTTTCACTACCGGTAGTACGCTGCATGCCTGCAAAAAAGCGATCAATAAAACGTTTCCTGGGCTTCCGGTCTATCTGGCTGCGGTGGCTCATGGCTAAAATCCTGAATGGATGCGAATATCCAGTTAAGCTGGTGGTCATCGATCTGGATGGCACTTTTTTGCATGACGACAAGAGCATTCCCGAAGAAAATCTTTCTGCCTTGAAGCTTTTGGAACAGCATGACATACCTTATTCTATTTCGACTGGCAGATCTTATGTGTCAGCGCTTCCTTTTTTAAAGCATTTTAACAATCATGCCCCCCTTATACTTCAAAACGGAGCATTGATCCTGCATCCCGGGTCCAAAGAGAAACTACAGAAAATTGCATTGGATGCCAATATTGCACGTTTTGTTTTTTCCAGAGTAGCTGCCTATGATCTGCACTGTGTAATTTCTAAAGGATGGCTCGATGATGCCTGTCTTTGGCTCAACAAACCCTACGAAGGGATTTATATGCCCTACCTGGAAAAGCACGGTATCAACTTGTCTATGGTCTGTCAGGATGAGCTTTTTACCGAGGGAGAAATCAGTGAATTGATCCTCCTTGGATCCGAAGAAAAAATGTACCAGCTTATCGGAGAAACCGTAGCCATTTTTGGCGATGATTTTAGTATTATTAAAAGCTTTGAATGGCAGGGAGATACCTTTATGGAGCTTATGGGTCCGCAGGTCTCGAAAAGTCACTCTTTGCACAGGCTTTGCACTTACCTGAATATCTCGGTTCAATCTGTTCTGTTTATTGGCGATAATTATAACGACCTTGACGCTATGAGAACTGCTGGCTATCCTGTAGCTGTTGCCAACGCGCTGGAACAAGTAAAGGATTTGGCATGTTTTGTCAGTACAAGCAATAATGAGGGAGGAGTAGCTTATGCCATTCGCCATATGCTTGGGCAGTGGACTTTTGAAAAATCAGAAAGGTAGTATGAGTGTCGATTTTTGATGTGATCGGTCCGGTGATGATTGGTCCTTCGAGCTCTCATACTGCTGGAGCTGCCAAAATTGGTCTCCTGGCGAGAAATGTTTATCACCAGTCCTTTAAAAAAGTCAGCATCACCTTGTACAATTCTTTTGCGGACACTGGCCCGGGTCATGGTACCTTGCAAGCCTTGGTTGGAGGCTTGTTGGGCTTTTCCATGGACGACGAACGCATCCCTTGTGCGCTTGAAATAGCAAAAAAAGAGGGTATTCAGTTCGACTTTACTTTTTTAGAAGACCCCGAAAAACACCCTAATTATGTGACAATTACTATTCATCAAGACCAACAACCCCCTTTTTATATCAGTGGAGTATCCATTGGTGGGGGGCATGCTAAAATTGTGGATATCAATCATAATAAAGTCGAATTCTCAGGAAAACACAACCTTTTAATTTTAGAATATCGAGATATATGCGGTATGGTTGGCTTTGTAGGTGATCTATTGGCAAAAAACAACATTAATATTGCCTATATGCAAATCTCCCGCGATGCCAATGAAGAACGCGCCCTGGCTATACTCAAGCTGGATGCTCCGGTGCCTTGTGATCTTTTGGATGCACTGAAAAGCAAAGAAGGCATACATACTGCAGTCGCTATCCCTCGATGGAAAGAAGACCTCTGATGACACTTCCTAAACGCATACGCATCAAAGGCTGGAACGATGTTGTCAAACAAATGAAAGATTTGGACATCCCCGATCTTTACGTTTTTTTCCTGAGTTATGAAGCAAAAAATACTGAAACGTCTGAAGCTTCCTTGATTGGAAAAATGCACCACCATTTGAAAGTAATGAAAGAATCTATCGAAAGAGGACTACAAGAGCCTAATCGAACAAAAAGCGGATTAATTCAGGGTGGAGCGTTTCACATGAAACAATTCACTCAAAAAGGTGCTTCCTTGCTCAACAAAAGCTTCTCCAACATGATAAGTCGAGTTTTAGCGGTAGCAGAATTAAACGCATGCATGGGTCGCATCGTTGCAAGCCCAACTGCCGGAGCTTGTGGCGTTTTGCCTGGAGCCTTGATGACGATTGCTGAAAACCATGGAAAAACGGATGAAGAATTGGTAAAATCGTTGTTTGTGGCTGGAGGGATTGGAGAAATCATTGCCCTTCGAGCTTCTCTGTCGGGGTCCACTCACGGATGCCAGGCGGAAGTAGGTTCTGCCAGTGCAATGACCGCTGGGGCCCTGGCTTATATCATGGGGGGCAGTCCTTTAATAGTAGAGAGTGCTGCTGCCTTTGCGTTGAAAAACATTCTAGGTCTGGTATGCGATCCCGTAGCTGGAAGAGTAGAGCTTCCCTGCGTCAAACGCAATGTAATGGGTGCTTGCAATGCCTTGGCTTGTGCTGAAATGGCACTCGCAGGAATCACCACTTTGATTCCGTTGGATGAAGTTATTGATGCTATGGCTCAAATTGGCAATTCGATGCCATGCTCTCTCAAAGAAACCTCCCAGGGAGGACTGGCAGTCAGTCCAAGTGCTCAAATAATAAAAAATAGCATACTGCTTTGAAAGGACAAACAATGAACAGAAAAGAATTTATTAGCGCTTTTACTATCCCGGAAACCTTATCCGGTTTAGCAATGACCAAAGAGGAAGCTCTGGAAAAAGGAGTTTTTTCTGCTTCTTCCTGGGACAGACTCTGTGAAAATAACCCTGATATTACTTTTCATGGAATATTACCTTTGGGTTTTTCTCCTGAATATGTTTTGAGAAGAGAATTTTCTCATATGATTGCTATGAGAGAATTTATTCAAAATGCTTTGGATGAAACAGAATTGGTCTCTGGAAAACCTTCAGCTCAAACGCGTCAGGAAGGCAGTACCCTCTGGATTGAAGATAATGGTCGGGGGATCACTCTGGATGCTTTTCGCATGGGTGGAGTGACTAAAGAAAGTTGGATGCGTGGATATTATGGCGAAGGTTTGAAGCTGGCTGCAACTCATTTAGTAGCCCATCAGATCCCCGTGACTCTTTTTGCCCGTAACGATGCTTATCATTTAGTGCTATCTCCTGAAACTCGTCAGGGTACTTTTTTTGTCGTGTTAGGCAAAAGCAACGCTCCGGTAGAAGGCACAAAAGTTCGTATCAAATCCTCTCCCCTAAACCGAATTGATTTACTGCCCCTGGTACGTTTTTGGAACCCCCTGTTGGAAGGTACGACGATTGCTGAAGAACTTTATGAAGATCAACCTGGCAGTCCCAGCAAGCCTTCCTGTATCTTTGATTACCCCAACGAGCTTTATGTGCGAAACATGTATGTAGGCAAGATGAGCAAAGTGGCCAAACGGGACGCTTTGTTGAGCTACGATCTTTGGTGGTTTAGGTTGGATGTCACCCGAACCCTCCAGACTGCTACTGTTCCCCTCTTGTTTGAAGAAATCAGCAAGGTCTTATCTCGTTCCTTGCCTGCTCGTCAGCTTTTTGTAAAGAAAATCCGAGAAGCAGGCATGCTGAAAATATCCGATCGCCTGGGAATCCCCTGCATCGAATTTAACCCCATATTTGCTACCGTGGAAGGCCATCTCTTTGTCTATGCTTGTCCTGCAGGGATGATTGATGCTTTTGTGGATGAGTTGGGCTTAAAAGAACAACAAGCCATGATTCGACGAGTCAAAGACGATGATGAAGCTCGTTTGGCTCATAGCAAGGGTTTTATCCCTATGCAACTCCATTATGAGTTGACGGAGGAACTGGATGTTATCCCAGCATTCACAGCCTGATACTAAAACTGGTCCCTGCGAAAAAGAACGATATTTTTCAGTTCTGCATTGGATAAGAATATCTTTAATGGTGTCTCTGATGATTATTGGGGCATGGATTACCATCCCCCTGCCCTTCTCTCCAGTTCCCTTCACATTACAAATAGTTATCGTTTTGCTTTGTCCTTTTATTTTAGGCACATCGGGGGCAATTTCCGCCATTATTCTATACCTTTTTATGGGCGTCATAGGTTTGCCTGTTTTTTCCGGGATGCAGGGGGGGCTACACATGCTCGTTGGCCCTACTGGTGGCTACCTTTTTGGTTTTTTGCTCGCGATGCCTATCATGGGAATGCTGGCTAAAAAAAATATGCTAATCTCGCTTTCAATAGGTCTACTAGTTATTTACGCTTGTGGGGTTTCCTATCTGGCAATCTTCACTCAAATATCCTTTCCCAAAGCGCTATTAATTGGCCTTGTCCCCTATCTTCCTTTGGATGTATTGAAAGTTCTTTTGGTGCGACTGTTGTTGCTGAAATATAAAAAGATCTTAACTATGGAATGTTCGCTGGATGAAGGAGCTCATGAATGAAGAAATTTATCAAATTGTATTTATCCCTGTTTTTACTTGTTTTGCTTTCTTTCCATTTTGCTTGCTCAAATCAAGAGTTAGCATGTAATGATGAGGCTTGTGGAGGAGGTAATGGGGGAGGTGGAGGCAAAGGAGGGTGCGGTAGTCTTGGTGCTTTTGCTCCATTAGACTTTGAATACATCGAACATAAAGTGGAAAAGGATCAAGCAATATTAAAGCTTAGACCTTTAACTGCTGATGCTATTTCTACGTATTCTTTTACTGTCATTGCGTTGGAAGAAAATGGTACTACAAGCCTGTTATATCCCACAACAGAGGAAATCATCGATACTGTGGGTCAAAGAGTGTTTTTAATCCAACATCCTTTGTTGGATTCATATCAAAAAGTGATGTTTCGCATTACTCACAAGACTTCGGGGCAGATTTGGGAAAAGGAGCTGGAAAAAGGGAGGGACTTTTAACTTTTCTGCCAAGCAGTTTTGATAGCACGGGGATTCTTGAAATTATTTCTTCAGCCAAAAGGCTAAGTATTATGGTGCCTGTAAAAAGAAGGATGTAAAATACGGCATGATTTGGCGTTATTCCATTCATTTTGAGTAAGTTTGCCAATAGAATCAAAACTCCAGCATGAAGAAGATAAATACCAAAGGAGCGATTTCCCAGGTTTGCCAGAAGCTTTTTTAGCTTATAGTTTGTTTTTGAAGAACTAAAGAGTTTCAGGCTAAGCAAAATCATTGATAAATATACGAAAGGATACAATATTTTTTCCTGCAAGCGGTGTGCTTCAGTAATTCCATAAAATGATCCATATTTTTCTATTCCTTGTATCCATTGAGCACCAATAATGCTTATACCTGCCATCACCAGGAGGAGCAGGGGCAAAATCTTTATGTTCTTACCAATGCTGTGATTGTTTTGCTTTTTATACCTTGATCCCATAACAATTCCAATAAGAAAAAATCCAAGATATGCTGGAAAAGACCTGGAAATCAAGAGAATAATTTGTGAACCAAAGGAATGCTTCAGAAAATAGTATGAAGCCAGGCTTGGAATAAAGATATGCCAGGCACTTTGTACAATAAAAGCAAGCAAAAACCATATGAAACTGTATTGTATCAAGGATGATCGTAGTTTAGGAATGCAAAACAAAGGAAAAAGGAGATAAAACTGAACAAGTAAAAGAATGAACCATAAATGACTATAGGAGGATCCTGTAAGCAATAGAATTAGGATAGTTTGAAGATCCGGAAAGCTCCAGCTTGCAGTTTGGGGTTGATAGGCTGAAAAGAAAATATAAAACAGGGAAAAAATAAGATAAGGAGGAATAATTGCAGAACCTCTTTTTCGATAATATGCTCTGAGGTTTATAGAGCAAGAATATTGCAAAGCCATCACAAAACCTGAAATCCAAACAAAAAGGGGAACAGCTACAATCAGGCTGACAACAATATAAACCAGGATATAAGTTAAATAGGAGGTCTGAGTACTTTGAGTAAAAAAACTGGCAGTGTGGATCCCGATGACTGCAAGAAGAGCAAAGCCCCGGAGGCTTTGAATAAACTCAACCGGGGCAGTGGATACACTTTTTGACATTAGCCTGGGGCTTGATTATCCACAGGCTCCATTGCAATTGCATTCTTCACAGCACTCTTCGTCTTCTTCTTCGTCCCATTCTTCTTCGTCGTCTTCATCATCTTCGTCGTCTTCCATGTCTTCATAAATGACACAATATCCTGATTCAGTCTGATGTACCTGGAAATAGTCTTCTTCTTCGTTGGCAATGTCGGAGAGGTAGAGCGCAAAGTCGATGTAGTCCACCCAGTCTGGTGCTTGTTCGTCGATAACATCATAGACTGCATCCATATAGTTTTTTAAGGTGGACGCTATTGGATTTTCGATCTGTTCATGAACTGCCTCCATCGCTGCATCCATTTCGTCGGAAGTGGACTCTTTGTCCATTTGGCTCAATGCTTCTCTAATTTCTTCATAACTCGTTAATCGCTTCATATCGTCTCCTTTTTTGCGTCAGTTTTCTTTCTTTCAGTATACCGCAAGTCGCAAAAAAAAAGATACTTTTCACAAAATTTTTATATTTCTTCATGAATAACGCAAATAAGTTCTTTTTAGTCCGTGTTGCTTCATTTAAAAACCTATTCGAACGGTCTTCGATGATTCAGCTAAAATATTTCCAGTTGAACCCTTCTTTAATAGTGTATCCTCTGCTTGAATTCGGTCAAGTTCCTTCTTTCTTCGAAGCTCTTTGAGCTTGTTCTTGAGTCGTTGCACCTCCTGATGTAAAGTAAAAGGATCCAGGGTTTCATACAGCGCTTGACAACGTTGCTTGTTTTCCACTGGAATCTGGGGACTTTCCATCACTCGTTGGTAGGGAGTTCGGGGCTGATCCCATTGTTTCATCACTTTGGCTCCTATCCGTAGCTTTTCCTTTAGTTGCATGACAGGAAGGAAGTAATTAGTATACAGACGCAAGACTTCATACAAGGCATTCATGCATTGGACTTCTTCCAAGGTATCATACCGGGCATAACCCACATAGGAACGCACCAAGGACCAATTCTTCTGTTCAATGTAGCAGGAATCATTCTTAAAGCTTTTTCGATTCCTTGTGAACTGAAGCTGTTCCTGTGTGCAATAGTTGGATAAGTGCGAGTTGATAAACTCTGAGCCATTATCGGAATGAAGACCTAACAAAGGAAAAGGGAAACGTGCTTTTCCCTGTTGCAAGGCCGCAAATACAAAGCTTTGTGCTTTGGTGGGGGTCGCTACAGTTTCTGTCCATTGGGTGGCCACATCGGTAATGTTCAGACTGAAGGCAAAACAACCTCGGGCATCTCCTCCTTCATGTCCCACCAGATCCATTTGTACAAAGCCAGGAAGGCTTTTATCCCACATCGCAAAGGTTTTGACTTCAATGTTTTCCTTGAGCAGGGAGCCGGGACGGGTATGAGATATTCCCTTGAAACGAGACTTCTGACGTTCTTTGCGCAGATAACGGTAGATGCTGGAAGCACTCATGCTTCGAAGTTGGCTTTCGATCTCCAGGGTCCAGGGAGGAAGTTCCAGCGCTTTCCATGCTTCCTCATGTAAGCTTTCAAACTGGGCTCGTTTAGCAATGAGGAGCGGGATCATGCTATGCAAACGGCGATCACAGCAGTGATACAAGACTTTCCAGAAATAAATCAACCAGGCGATGGTTTCTGGGGTAAAGAAACAGGAACGCTTCCGGGAGCTCTTCTTGCGAATATCGGCTTGAAGCTTAACCTTTCCTCCCGATAAACGTATAATCCGATGACTCTGGGACAGGCAATGGGCCAGATAGGCTCGATTCAAGGCCAATGCCCGGGTTCCATGATCCAGCATCAGGCTTTTATCTTTTTTATTTGCCTTTTGATACTGAGGCGCTATCATATGAATGTAGTTTTGACGTTCATTTAACATAAAGTTCACGTTACATGTCCACCAAGGGTTTGTTAGACTCATAGGAGGACACTTTACTTGTTTCTCCTTTCTTTTCAATTGTTTGCACTGGATTATTTTTAGGAAAAGCATCGAATTAATTTCGACTAGATTTTAGGTGAAGCAATTCGTGAGCTTGCATTTTATAAATGAACCATCATAATATGGATTGTTATTAGCGTGCGGTTTGTTGGTGCGAGTTTTTTTAGTGTCCAACATGATCGGCCTAGTGATAATTTGATTTTACATGTTGGAGGAAACATGAACATTTATGTAAGCAATCTGTCCTATGACACTACCGAAGAAGAACTAAGAGAACTTTTTGGTCAGTACGGCGAAATTACCACCTTAAACATCATCAAAGACAAATTCACCAATCGTTCCCGTGGTTTTGGTTTTGTTGAAATGCCTGACAATGCACAGGCTGAAGCTGCTATCGAAGCCACTAACGGCAAAGACTTCGGCGGACGCAACCTTAACGTTGCTGCTGCCCGTCCCCGTACCGAAGGCACCACTCGTCCCCGTACCGGCGAACGCACCAATCGTAAAGTCTGGTAAAAACAACTTTAGTATCTCAAAACCCCGGTCTTTGACCGGGGTTTTTTATTTACCTCAGAATTAAAATCAAAATTTGAGCTAAAACAATTTTAGCAATTAATGCTATAGGATATATGCTGGCATAATTGATTAAGGGCTCAATTGATTCAGTTTTGGCTTGTGCTGAAGAAAGTGCTGGAGGATTGGTCATTACAGCACTCAGGGCTCCCATTGAAGCCAATAGACTCATCCCAAATATTTTTCTGGCTAATACAAAACTAAGAAACACTACCACAAATGTAAGTAGCGCTCCAATGAGCAATAAATAAGCTCCCTGGCTCTGAAGAATAGGCATGATTCGAGCACCTGCCATCGTTCCAGCTCCAGCCAAAAAAAGGAGTAGGCCAAACTCTCTGGAAAAGTGTTTTACAGCGGGAGGGACATAAAAAGGGATGGATCGAATACGCCCAAAATGCCCAAGCAAGAGACTAACTACAAAAGTACCCCCAGCACTTCCAAGGCTAAGATGAAGATGAGATCCTAAAGGAACACGAATAGAGCCAAGACTAATACCAATTAGCAAGCCAGCAAAATAGGGCACCAGATTGGTTTCTTCCAATTGCCTTAAGTCTCCCTGTACTTCTTTACTCACTAATTTTAGGTTTGCTTCAAGCCCCACAAGACGTAAACTATCTCCCCACTCAAGTACTAAGGAGCCTTTGGGAGACCATTCAATGTCGCTTCGTCGAATCCGTGTAATAACTACTTCATGTTGAGCCCATAGCGCTATGTCTTGAATTTTTTTTCCTGCATATTTTTGCTTAAGCAATTTAAGGTCAAGAAAATTATAATCTTTGGACACAAAATCTTCCAAGGGCACTTCTTCTCCAAAAAGAAGCTCCATTTTTTTGAGTTCATCTTCTGATCCCACTACTCTGGCTAAGTCTCCTGCTTTAAGCTGGACTTTGGAGTTTGCTGGAATCATTTGTTTTTCACGAATAATACAAGATAGATTGGCTTGTATCATGCGATCTGGATTTATTTCAGCAATGCTTTTGCCAATACATGCAGGATTGGTTATTTTAAATTGTTTAATGCTTAATGGAGTATTCAGGGCTTCTTCACTTTTCTTGAATTTCTGTTCTTCTTCAATTAGATTAAATCTTTTGAGACGCGGAAGGATTTGATTCATCAAAACAACACTTATCATTGCAAAAGGATAGGCTATTCCGTAAGCACTGGACACATTAGCCATTTTGTCTGGTGCTGTTCGCGCAAGGGTATCAAGAACACC
>Ga0351890_10109_pt1 | contig 31634 bp, 24 predicted proteins | sample TotcelFGM3001M15_FD_206743 | JGI IMG/M metagenome (GOLD analysis project Ga0351890, IMG submission 206743) | Enriched cells from coal bed in the Powder River Basin, Montana, United States - Total cells FGM rep3 HSBNCT.FGM.300.1.M15 ...
CCTCACCCAGACCTGGAGCTCCAAACTCCTCACCGCTTTAAGCGTCAAACACAGCCAGACCCAGGTTTCCTATCTAAGCTCTTCGCAAAGCTTCAGTGGAGAGCAGCAACTCAATGATTATGACTATATGGTGGTTAATGGCGTTAATCCCCTCACCTATGCCAGTGAAAGCAATGACCTGACCTATGATGCTTCCAGTCGCTTAAGCACCCTCACCCGCAGTAGTGACAATCGGGTGGTCACTTATGGCTACGATCAAAACATCGGACGCTTAAACAGCATCAATCTTTCCAATAAAGGAACGTATTCCCTGGGCTACAACAGCAATGGCTCCCTGGATTCCGTTACCTATCCCAATCAACAGGGAACGGAAGACTATAGCTACGACAGCACGGGAAAACTTCAAGGCATTGCCTATCCCGATTCTAGTCTTATGGCTTTTGGCTGGACCAACAGAGACAAAGTAGCGACCATTCAATACAGCACTTCCCAGAATGTCGTCCATGCTTACGTGCTGACCTATGATAATGAAAACAACTTAAAAACTTCCACCTACAGTATCGATGGCTTGCAACAAAACTCCTGGTTTTATGTCTGGGGTCCTCAAGGCCTGGAATATGCTAACAAAAACAGTGGAGCCTTAACTCAAAACTTCAGCACCGATCTCCGAGGTCGCATCCTTTCCATGACCTACAATGGTGCTACTTATGCTGGAGAGCTTTATTTTCATTACGATGCCCTGGGCAATACCACCCTCCTCACCGATGCCAACAGTAATCCCATAGCCAGCTTCCAATATGACCTCCATACCGGAAGACTCATTAGTAGTTGGAACCCCAGCAATCTGGAAATCATTAATCTCAATGATGGGATTACGGGAAGTATCAATTTGACTGCAATCCAGGCTCCAGGTATGGGGAAAGATATTACTATACAACCCTGGCCTCCTGTTAAAATAGGAGGATCCAATGGAGGTGACTGGGGCAGTGTGAATTTTGATATTATTGGAGCTCGAATAGATGCTGGAGTCATCTCTGATAATTTGGGCAAGGATTGTGGGGATATGAACAGTAATAATACTATGAACAGTAATAATACTACATGTGAAACTACTTTTGAATACTGTATTGATGAAGCTGAAACCGCCCTAGATGATTGCAATGCTTTTTGTTTGGGTGCAGGGTTTTTTGCTGCCTATTGCTCAGCTGGATGTACTTTAGCGTGGCTTCTTAATTTAGGTATATGTAGAGTACAGTATGATAACTGCGTTAGAAAGCGTAAGAAAGCTACTAATTCTAAACTGATTTGGAGGGTATAGGATTTATGAAAAAACTGAATATAATAAAATCTCTTTCTTTTTCATTCACTGTTCTAAAGAAAAACTCTTTAGTTGTACTTCTTCCTACTTTGGCAGTTATGATAATAAACATTACTAATTACATAATTAAACAGCTTTACTACCCATTCGCTGGAAGCAATATCTTAAGAATATGGAAAACTGTTCCATTGCCTGATTTAATTCTGTTTGAATTACTTTTACCGTTTGTGTTTATTGCTCTTACATTCATTATTTTGATCGTATTCAGTAAAATTAGTTTTCAAGCATATGAAAAAGATAAAGTATCACTAAAAGAAATACATTTACCAAATTTCCCCATTATATTAAAGTACTTATTGCTCGTAATTGTTTTTACTTCTTTACAGTTTGTTGGTTTCTTGTTGCTATTAATCCCAGGTTTTATATTTAGCATAACCTATTTTTGGGTTTTTTTCATCTTTATCGAAGAGAATAGCACTTCTATCAAAGAACTTTTTGGAAAGAGTGCAGTTCTTTCCAAAGATATAAGATGGTCAATGTTTGGATATTTCTTTTTGATGTTTATCGCATTGCAAGGACTTGGTTTTAGCATTAAATATCTTTTTAGCCTATTTATTCAATCAGGAAATCCCATAGTAATCCAAGGAATTATCATGGTCATATTAACTTTAATCTTTACTCCAATTGTTGCTTTATCTTTAACTTACCTGTACAAAGATCTGAAAGATCAGCAAGCCAATAATATGCAAAAAGTTTAGAGAGAATGTTATCCACTACAAAGGAGGGGTTAAACCCCTCCTTTTCCATTGACAAGGGAAAACATGCCACGAAGACGTAGATATGTCAGCATGCACCACAAGGCTGTGGTGGTGGTTTTGGTTAAAAACCATAAAATGCTTTTTTCCAAGAAGGTTAAAAGAATGAAAATTAAGCAAAACATCGCAGGAGTAATAGTCCTTGTATGCATTATTTTATCCCTAAATAGCTTGTTAATGTCTTGTGGTCGTTACTTAGAAAAAAATGAAAAATCGAATGTTTTACAAGAATATCAGCAAATGGAGCTTTTTGATTTAAAAGAAAATGCCGATTTACTGCTTTTAGAGAATGCTTTTAACCAAGTATTTCTAACTACCTCCAACAATGACTTTATTGCTTATACCAAAAATCATCGCGATCGAGACCCCAGCAATCCTTTGCTTTTAGCTAACATCTATACCTACAATGAAAAGTATGAGCTACAAAGTAAGAAAACACTCCGCTCTACACATGAAGATTTAAGCTATGTAGTGATGACTTCCACCTTTAACAATGACAATCAATACCTGGCTTTTTATGGGAGACCCAATCCCTCATTCCATAAAGGTATTCTTTTATGTCAGTTCAATGCTTCAAATGAGCTTGGATCAGCAAAGGTGTATCAACATAATAAGTACTCCTTGGATAATTGTGAGATTTCTTCCAATTCCCAAGGAGCTGTGATCGTTGCTGGAAGCTATTATGATAAAACTTTAGGCAACAACAAAATTTTCTTCCTTCAACGAGATCTAGCAGGAAACACGAAGTATATTCGAGAACTGTTCATTGCCCATCCAGAAATTAAGGAAGGATTTTTGTCCTTGAGTTCCTGCAGTCTTGATGACCAGGGAAACTGCTATTTCACTGCCTGGACAGATAATTTTCCTCACAGTTCACTAATTGATCCCTATTGGGTTGCTGGAAAAATCGATGAAAAAGGTAATCTTGTATATTTAAACCAGTTAAATCGGCTATACAAAGAACGAAGTGGGGGGATTAATCAAACTAAAAAACTAGTCGTTCTTCCAAATGGTCATGTGCTTGTCCTTGGATCGAATAGAGTCTCCAAGTTGGTGCTTATGGAATTTGACTCTCATGGAGATTGTGAGAAAGCCATTGAGCTTGATGTAAAAACCACTGCTGAATATGATCTTGGCTTACTCATTGATGGGGACCAAGTGATGGTTGCAATTCTACGAAAAAATGAAACTCTTGACGGTAAAGTAGATCTGCTTGTTGTTGAATATCCCTTTGAGACTTCAATTAACATGGAAAATCCCGATTTAAGCTACCGCATGTATCCAGGTATTCATAATTGGATTGAAACTAGTTTTCTTGCTCCTTTTTTTATGAATCAAAAAAGTATACTTCCCATCAATATTAACAGACAGAGTATTTACTTGATGCCCTTAAAGTATAGCTTAGAAAAATCTCCCAAGCAAGGTTCCGCTTCAATGAGTCAAGTTACTTTTACGAACATCACCGATAAAATTGGGGCTACCTCCTGGTTAAAGAATAGTGCCATAGCATACCAGGAGTTCTTTTTGGAAGAAAAAGATGTCATGGAGCAGATAAAACTCGAGTAATGAGTCAGAGAGTAACTTCAGATAATTAATGTTAGACAATTCACCCACCTCAACCGAGGGAGCCTTCCCGGCTCCCTCTTTTTTTTATTTCCTTGACGCTTGCTCATTAGGATTTACACTATACCTTGTTGTCAGAGGATGATCAAAGGAGAAACGGAGGCGGAAATGAAAGTATTTACGAGTTATATCACAGCTCTTGTTATATTTGGATACATCATTTTGCTTCCCGCCAGGTCCTTTTCTGCGACAGATCCTTCTCCACGCCGTCATCTGGTGGAATACTTCCATGCGACTTATGATTTGCTGAGGTATTCTCTTACTTTTATTAAAGAGCTTGAGCAAAACAATGCCAACATTGATACTGTTCTATATCTTGTAGATGATAACCATTATCCTAACTTATGCGGCAACAAACGTTTAACATATTCAGGGCTTCGCGCGCAACGATCAACATGGATTAATCAAAGAGATTATATTTTGGGCAATTGGCCCGACCTGTATCAACGTGTTCTTGCTTATGTTTATCAACACATTCATCAAAGCACCAACAAACCCTCCTTGAAGCTTCAAACTACTCATCTATCCAAGTCAGTCTCCGATCCATCCAAGTTCACAGCCAAATACCTTTTTAGCTGGGGTGATGATATCTCTATTCAAGATTTGAAAAACTTCCATTACAATCTATTTCTCATCACTGATGAAGTCTCCCTGATGATATACAATCGAAACATCACTGTCCACAATATTGCCTATGACTTTATTCCCTTTACGGGGGATGATGTAAAGCAATATACAGGCAAGGGTTTTCCCTTGATGAGCTCTTCCCGTATTATTGATGAAAAAGCAAAAACTTTACTCCTAAGCACTGAAGCCTTTTCTTTACCTGAAAAGGATAGTTTTCCTTATGAAGGGCAAGTTAAGAGCTGGTCACTCCATTTGTTTATAGAGAATCAGGAGAAAGAGCTTATCTTTTCAAAAAAACTTCCAGTAGGGTAAGATAACCCCCTCCCTCCCTTGTGGTATAATATTGACTAAAGATTGCATAGGAGGTAGGCTATGATTTTTGAAAAGCTTGGTGTGTTTTATCTCGGCAGGCCCTATGATCTGGAAAACAAAAAACCTCAGGAAGGCTATATCCTCTATGACTCCAAAGATCTCACCACTCATGCAGTTTGCGTAGGCATGACCGGTAGTGGAAAAACTGGTCTATGCATCAACCTTCTCGAAGAAGCCGCTATCGACCATATCCCCTCGATCGTGATCGACCCCAAGGGAGATATGGCAAATCTCCTCTTGACTTTCCCCGAGCTTAAAAAAGAAGACTTTTTGCCCTGGATCAACGAAAGCGATGCCAGCAAAAAAGGCATGGATCCTAAAGCCTATGCCGCCCAACAAGCAGAGCTCTGGAAAAATGGACTGGCTTCCTGGGGGCAGGATGGCCAACGTATCGCCATGCTCAAGCAAAACGCAGACTTCGCTGTTTATACTCCTGGCAGTTCCGCGGGTATTCCCGTATCCGTGCTTCGCTCTTTTGACGCCCCAGAGCAAGCCTTGATCGCAGATGACGAACTTCTACGAGAACGCATCAATACCACCGTAAGCAGTCTTTTAGGTTTGCTGGGCATAACTGCAGACCCTATCCAAAGCAGAGAGCATATTCTTTTGTCCAGCATCTTTCATTCCCACTGGATAGCAGGGAAAAATCTTGATCTTAGCTCTCTGATCCATGAAATTCAAACTCCTCCATTTAAACAGGTTGGGGTGATGGAATTGGAAGTCTTCTATCCCGCTCAGGATCGCTTGTCGCTTTCCATGAAGCTAAATAATCTCCTGGCTGCTCCTTCTTTCAGTTCCTGGATGGAAGGGCAGGCATTGGATATAAAAAACATATTATATACCCCAGAAGGTCGCCCACGAGTAGCTATTTTTTCCATCGCCCATCTCAACGATGCAGAACGCATGTTTTTTGTTTCTCTTCTGCTCAATCATATTGTAGGCTGGATGAGAAGCCAATCAGGCACCACCAGCCTTCGCGCCCTGGTCTACATGGACGAAATCTTTGGTTTTTTCCCTCCCGTAGCCAACCCTCCCTCCAAACTCCCTCTCCTCACCCTGCTCAAACAAGCTCGAGCTTATGGAGTGGGAGTAGTGCTTGCCACCCAAAACCCCGTAGACCTTGACTATAAGGGGCTTTCAAATGCGGGTACCTGGTGGATCGGTCGTCTTCAAACCGAACGCGACAAGGCAAGGGTGCTGGAAGGATTGGAAGGAGCTGCCAGCACCTCTGGATCGAACTTTAACCGTCAACGAATGGAGCAAACCCTCGCAGGGCTTTCCAGTCGTATTTTTTTGATGCACAATGTCCATGACGATGAAGCCACGATCTTTGAAACTCGCTGGGCGATGTCCTACCTCAGAGGTCCCTTAACACGTCAGCAAATCAAAGTGCTGATGGATCCCATAAAAAGTATGTCAGGTGCTGGCATGCCTCTTCAAGAATCCGCACCAGCCAAAGCAAGCTCAAGCACTGTCTCCTCCCCTCAGCGTACCGTAATGAAATCCGATCTTCCCCAGTGGTTTATACCAGTAAGGAACCAACCCATGCCAGGTCAAAGCCTGCAATATCAGCCTCATTTGCTGATTAACGGAAAAGTGCCCCTTGCCAGCGAAAAATATCAGATCCACAGCAGTCGCACCATTCACCATCTGGTCCCCATCCAGAATACTCCCCTGCCTTTCCAATGGGATGATGCCTTTATATGCTCCATCGAAGCAGAGAAATTGGAAAAAAACCCAGTGCCTTCTGCGGTTTTTAGCGAAGTACCCTCCCTGGTCGCTCAAGGGAGCAGTTTGACCACCCTTAAAAAAGATGCCACCCAATGGTTGTATGAAAGCCAACATATTACTCTCTGGAAAAGTCCCTCGACAAAAGCTGTCTCGAGCCCCGAGGAAGAGGAAAAAGACTTCCGTCTCCGAATATCCCAGTCGCTTAGAGAACAGCGGGATGAAGCGCTGGAAAAGCTTCGAAAGAAGTATGCTCCTAAAAAATTATCCCTGGAAGAGCGTTTGAGAAAATCACAGCAAGTCGTTGAAAGAGAAAAAGAACAAGTGAAACATCAAGCTATGCAAACAGCCATCTCGGTAGGAGCCACTATCCTGGGAGGAGTCTTGGGACGTCGAAGCATCAGCACCAGTGGCATAGGCAGAGCCACCACCACCGCCCGAAACGCCAGTCGCACCATGAAAGAAACCCAGGATGTGGGCAGAGCAAAAGAATCCTTCGAACAGGTAAAAAAACAGCTTCAAGAGCTGGAAGCTTCTTTTGAGCAGGATATGCAAAGTCTAATGCATCAAATGGACAGCATGAACGAGGAGCTGGAAAAGCAGTTGGTCAAACCTAAAAAAACCGACATCTCCATTCAATTGCTTGCTCTTTGCTGGGTACCTTATTGGACTGATTCGAACGGAAAAGCCGCCCCTGCCTATTGAACGCAATAACGATGGAGCTCGAGTCTTAAGTCCTGGGCATTGGAAAGAATCTTACGGGTTTCGTTCCAAAAGCGGGGGGAATGATTGAGCTCTTTGATATGGGTCAGCTCATGAACCACCACATAATCGATCAAATAAGGAGGAAGCATGAGCAGATACCAACTATACCTGATATCCCCAAGACTATTGCACGATCCCCAGCGCTTTCGAGCGCTTCCGATGGAGACTCTGCGATAAGTGGCCTGCATTCGCTGTGCCCATTGTTGGGTACGATCTCTCAGAATGAGCCTGGCTTGCTTTTTGTACCATTTTTTTAGATATGCGCTTTCGCCTGGGCCCTGGTGCTCAGAAGGAAATAGCAATTGTTCGTTTAGCTCGATAGTTTTGCCCTCCCAAAAAACGATAGGCACCTGTCTGCCCAGGAAAAAAAGCATCTGCCCTTCCGTCAATACATCAGGAAAGTGGAGTTGGATGGAGTTTTCCAATCGCTGACGCACTTTGGCAATCCACTGTCGTTTGGAATGAATGATCTCTTCTATAGCCCGAAGCGAGGTTTTTAATGGAGCTTTTACCGACAAAACACCCTTCGCATCAATATGCAGGCTTACAGTTTTTCGCTTGGATCGTATCAGCGCATAATCGTAGTCTATTATTTTCATAAGTACCATTTTAAATCATTCCATCCAGGATGCATACTTTTTGCCAAAGCAGTCATCACATAGCTACTGCTCTAAAAAGTATGTCGCACGGGTACGTAGCATTTGTGACATTATAAATCAGACTCGTGACATATCCCTGATTATTTGCATAAAATCCTGAAAAAACTAAAATTAAGCATAGTTTCAGGTATTTGCGTTAGGTAATGGCAAAGATAAAGGAAAGAGGACATGAAGAGAAACTCTACACACTGTGTAGAGGATTAAACTGGTCTAATATCCAGCTCATAAAATGTCGCACGGGGACGTAGACTTTGCGACATTTTTAACTGTGCCAACACCCCCGTCCCTGTGGCACGGTTGCAAGGAGGGTAGCGATGAAATCTATTAGTTTATGGATGTTATGCGGTATCTTTGTTCTTAATATGAGTCAATGTCAGCGTTTTCCTGCTTCTGCGGATAGTTTGTACACAAAGGCAGTATCCCTGGTGGAAACAGGCTGTCAACTGGAATCTGAAAGTTTTCAGCAAGCGCTACAAAAGTACGAACAAGCTCAAGCCCTATTGGAGACCCTTCAGCGTCGCTTCCCCACCGATCCCCTGGCTATACAAATTGCGAGCAACCATCAGCCTATTGGACCCTTAAAAAACCAAAAACACCTGGAAGACCTGCTCCACCTTACCCAGGAAAGAGCAAAGTTGGAAAACAATCCCGATGCTTTTTTCAGAGTATATGGCCATGACCTGTGTGAGGGACTTGCCTTCTATGCCAAAAAAGGCGATAGTGAAAATTTTCAGCTTCTGGTCAACAAATTTGAATGGGCTGAAGAAGAACTGATTCAAAACCTTATCCACAAAAAAATTAATGAAAAACAACTTCCCTTACTTGTGGAAATGATTCGAGCAACTGAACAGGATAGCTCCAGAAACGCTCTTGAGGTTTGGGGCAGTATTTTATTACAACAAAACGAGATAGACGATGCCAGGGCTCTGTATGAGGTTTTACTAACAAAATCCAAAATGATTGACACTGGCTTATTCAGAGATGCAAGCTGGCAAAATGAAGTGCTTTCGCCCGACCCAGAGCTCATACAAAGCAAGGATCGGATGAGCCTGAAATTGGTGGAGTATTATCTTGGCAAGCAAAAGGAAGAAGATGCCAGAGAAATACTCTCTAATATCATCCAGGCTCCCCTACAGCACCAAGCAATGATAAAAATGATGCAATACTGGGAAAACAATAAGCTTCTCAGCGCTGATAAAATGAGATGGCTCCTGGATCACGCCCTACCTGCCAGCAATGAATGGTATCCTATACTCGATGTAAATATGGAGCAAATAGTAAAGGAAACTGTTACAATTCCATCCTCAACAAAAGGTTTCGGTAGGGTCTTCATCTTTAAAGACCCACAACCTTTCTTGAAAAGATTGGAAGAAAGTAAAGTGCGCTCCAACAAGAATGATTCTTATCATTTTACCCTTTTCCTGAGCGAAAAGCTTGCTTCATTGCCTGAATATCGACCAGAGCTTCAAGAGCTTATTGCAAAAGTCTATCCCAGCAAAGGCTTCCCAGACAAGTCTCATAAAAAGCTATTTGATCCTTTGATGTCTGCTTTTGCTTATCCCGACTATCTGCAGGTGCTATCCGAAATAGATCATGAAGCCTGGAGGCGTGATGCCATCAAATACCTGGCTCAGAACGACCCTGGGATAAAAACCTTAGAGCAAGCAAGATCCCTGGTAAATCTTCTTCCCAATCCCAGGCAGCAAAAGGAAACCTGGGAAAATATCGTGATCAATTGGGCAAGAAACCAAAGTGAAGAACAATGTTTAATAGCCATCCAGCAGCTTCCCAATACCGCCCTTATGGCACGTGCCTACCTGGAAATGCTTCGCATTTGGGGGGAAATCGAGCAAGCAGAAAAAGCAAAAAGTTACCTGAATCAGGCTTTAAGTTTGATTGATAGCGTAAATACCGTCCCCTCTTCCTATTTTGCCCCTCCCTATGAGAGCTTTGAGGAAGCTCGAAAAGCCATTCGCCAGCAGGCCTATGTCCTTCTACTCCTATTGGGAGATCGCGTGGAAGCGGAAAAAATTCGCACCACCTATGCTCTTGATATCCCCTATCAGGAAATCCTGCGTCATGTGCTATGGATGCTACAAACTGAAAAACATGAACAGCTCTGGCAAATCTGTCAGCAATTTCCGGATATATTCAATGACAGCTCTGCTTTTGATGCATTTCATGCTGATCTTCTCCTGCTCTTGTCGGATTTTCAACAAAACACCTTATATGATGATTACCTTTCCCTGCTCCCTGTAAAACCAGAAACAAGCCCTTTTGAGGAAAGCAATTCCTATTACCAGGAAGTAAAAACACACATACTCAAAAGCGATCATGAAAAAGCCTTGACAGCCCTCAACAAGATCCAGGACATTCATTGGAAAAGCAAAGCTCTGGCAGAGTATTACCTTCATTTTCAAGAAAATTCCAGCGCTCTTAGCGAAGATTTCAAAAGAAGCATGCATTTAATCCTGATCGTTCTGATCAGATAAATCCAAACTATAAGGGAGGAAAGATGATGAATTTCCAGGGTCCCAAGAAAAAACCCAAAGAAGAATCTTTGATTTTTCAAGAAGATTACGACACTTTTGGGCTGGAAGAAGACGAATTCTTATCTCTTCTCGAGGAGGAATGCGAAATCGATGAGGAAGAAGAGTATAATTGAAAGAAATGGAATTTGAAATTGAATAAGGGATTTTCAGAAAGGCGTTTAGTATGAAAAGAAAAAATGTTAACATGATGAATTTGGGTATCTTGGCACTATTAAGCCTAATACCCATTGGCATCTTGATATACAGTTGGAGCTTGTTTTTCCCCAGTTACAGCGATTATTTTCAGGTAAATGCCCAATACTTCCCCTTTTTCATTGCTCATCTTACGCCTTTCTGGGTCCTACTTCATACCCTTTTTCTGCTCCTGGTCTCCTGGCGCTTTCTTTTTCAGCGTTTAAATCCTCTCCTTTTCTGGAGTTTGGTGCTCCTGTGCCTTCAAATACCCGTCTGGCCTATCCTTGGCCTGGTCAAATACTACTATCATTTTGGTCAGCAAAGCTCGTGGTTTCGCCTTTTAAACGTGCACAATCAAATTTATCTAAGCACCTACTGGCTTTCTTCCTACTTCATTCCCCTCTTGCTCTTGCTTGCGGTGCTTGTATTTATTGCTTATAGAGTTCTGAGGAAAAAAGGGGGAACTTCAAAAAAAACCACCCTCCTCTGGCCTCTTGCCTTAATCTGTTCCATAGCTCTTTTGGTACTTTGGGGCATGGCTCTATCACATCGTGATACCTATCTTTTAATCCAGGATCGAGCTTTGGAAGGAATTAAAAGCCAGTTTCACTGGTTCGCCATCTACAACCCTATTTCAGCTTTAATCGCCCTGGGTAAAGGCATTTTTCAGTCTCCTGCTATGGTGGCTGAGACTACTTCCACCCAGCATGTGGCTTTTGTCCGACCCAGTTTTACATCTGGCACCTGGCCAGGATTCTTTAATAGCTTTTTTTATGCCAAAATGCTGATTATGCTGTTGTTTACTGCTCTTTCCATAGTTTATGGCTTTCTAATCCACCGCCAGGATTCCTGATTCATGCCCTAAACGCTTTGCAAGTGCCTCTCTAAGATAGAAAACAAAGTTTTAGGAGGCTAAGATGAAGATAAAAGCATTTGTATTACACCATACCGCCACTCCGACGGGCAATCGGGGAGATGGCTCTGACATTGTAGAATCCCTGGCTCATTCAGCTAAACAAAAAAGCGAGGGTCGTTTTGCACATTATTATCATACCCTTATTGGCCCGGGTGGAAACGAATTTTCGCCCTTGCCCTGGGATCAAATAGCACCCCATTGTGGTATTGATCGGGGAGATCCCAGGCAGGACGCCTCTGGAGTATGCAATCAAAATTCTATTGCCCTGTGCTGTATCGGAAATTTTGATCAGCACACCATGCCTGAAGCCCAGTATCAGAGCCTGCTCAAGGTCTGCGTTCAGGCAAAACGGCAATATCCTCAAGCCTTTTTTAAACTTCATCGAGAGTTGGTGGCAACGCAATGCCCAGGGAGAAATTTTCCCTATCAGCGCTTATACGATGAACTCCAACTTCACTTGAATACCCCTTCTGGGGCTCCTGCAAAAGACGTTCCAAAGGGAGCATGGTTTGAAAGTGCAGTAAATTTTTGTATCTCCCGAAACATTCTCACTTGTGACCCAGAGGATCGCTTTCGTCCGATGGCACCAGTAAATCGGTCAGAGTTGGCTCAAGCCCTGATGAATCTAATAAGGGGAATCACTCAATAGCCTGGTCGGCTAATACCAATTCCACGGGGCAATGATCCGAACCTTCCACCTGAGCATGGATATCCGCAGACTGCAAATGGGGAACAAGACGCTCAGAAGCACAGAAATAGTCAATTCTCCACCCCACATTTTTGGGACGGGACCGCGTACGATACGACCACCAGGTATAGGCCTCTCTTCGCTGGGGATAAAAATGTCGAAAAGTGTCTACAAAACCACTAGCTAAAAGCTTGGAAAACTTATCACGCTCTTCATCTGTAAATCCTGCACTGCGATGATTACTATCAGGATGAGTCAGATCAATCTCCTGATGCGCCACGTTCAAATCGCCACAAAAAATCACTGCTTTACGCTTGTCCAGGGTGTTCAAATAAGTGCGAAAAGCATCTTCCCACTCCATGCGATAATCCAGACGAGTCAGCTCGGATTTTGCGTTGGGGGTATAGACCGTAAGGATATAATAGGCTTCAAACTCCAGGCATATCACCCTGCCTTCACGGTCATGCTCAGGGATACCTATGCCATAAGTATGCTTTATTGGTTGCATTCGGCTGAAAATAGCGGTCCCGGAATAGCCCTTTTTTTCAGCATAAGAATAGTATTGATGATAGCCTGGGAGATCGAGTTCCAGTTGCCCTTCTGAAAGCTTGATCTCCTGCAGGCAAAAAATATCTGCCTGCACCTCTTGAAAATAGTCCATAAAACCTTTATTTAATATTGCTCTGAGCCCGTTAACATTCCATGATATCAGTTTCATGTCTGTCCGTTACTCTTCACTGAGTGTTTTTTTAATTTCTTCAAATTCGTTTTCAATCTGTTTTAAACGCATTCGACTTGTTTTCACTAGTTGCATACCCTCTTTAACTTTTTGCAAGCCCAGCTCCAGGTCCAATTCTTCCTGGCTGTCAAACCATGAGTTGATCTCCTCAAGCTGTTTCAAAATCCTGCTCAGGTTCAGATTTTCCATCTTCCCTCCTTTGATTTAGCTCTTCGACAGTTGAAAGCACCTCTCCATCCGCCAGGCGAATCTTCATCTGATCTTTGAGTGCAAGCTGTGATATGCTGGAGATGGCTTTGTTTTTGTTAAAGACAATACTGTAGCCCAATTTTAGCTGACGTTCCGGATTATTTTTCCTCAAGGATTCCGCGTAATGTTCGATATGAACCTTGATGCTGCTTAGATCTTGTAAAAAGCGTTCTTGCAGGTGAGTTTCCTTATGTTTCAGACCTTGTTTTCTCTGCTCGGTTTGGGAGAGAAATCGATGCAGTATAGCTTCAAAAGTACGATTCAAGCGCTCTTGCTGGTAGCATAATTTTCCGTAAAAACGTTCTCCCTGCCCCAGAGCTCGTTCGATGGCATGCCTTGCACCCACCAGTAAAGGAGCGTAGCGATGAAGGAGGGCATGCTCATAATAGCGTAATTTTTCCTGGGCGCTATCCCAGCTTCGATTGATTTCACGAGCCACTGCGGTAGGAGTAGAAAAAGCCGCATCAGCAATCATGGAAAACAGAGGCACATCCTTGTCATGCCCGATACCTGCAATGATAGGTACGGGATAGTCCAGCACCGATCGAAGTAAGACTTCACTATTGAAAGCCTGCAAGCTTTCCAGACTTCCGCCTCCACGAATCACCAACAATAGGTCTATGGGCTTGTCTCGGAAATAGTACAGAGCGGAAATCAGCTCTTTGATAGCCAATACGCCTTCCACCCGAGTATCATATAGCTGAATCTTGTAGCCATATTTTCCCAGATTAGTCAGCAAGTCATGGATCACTGCACCATGTTTTGAAGTAACGACTCCCAGCCGTACAGGAAAGTTGGGTATAGGCTTTTTCCTCTCGGGATCAAAACATCCCTCTGCTTCCAGCTTTCGTTTCAAATCATCATAAGCTTTTTTTAACGCTCCTTCTCCGACCAACTCCATCGACTGAGCGCGAAAAGTAGCTTTCCCCATTGGCTTATAGATCTCCATAAAGCCATGGATAACGACTTCCATGCCTTCCACCGGCTTGATCCCACAATACTTCAGATCGGATTCCCACATCAAGGCTTCCAGCTTGCTCTCGTCCTTAGTATCTTTGAGTCCAAAATACAAATGCTTTCGATAGCTCACGCTGGAGATTTCCCCTCGAACGCTTAATTGCAGAGGACGCAGGATGTCGTTGACCAGATCAAGATATTGACTGACAGTAAAGACCTTTTTGCTTATTTTCTCTATCAGGGTCTGCTCGCTGAAAGCAGGCGCAGGAGAAGGAGGCTGGTAAGAGAAAAGATCCACGGGGTTTTCCTGGGATCGAAGTAGTTGAAGGATCTCCTCGCCATATTTTTCATACTTTCGTTCTCCCAGCCCTTTGATCTGCACAAACTCTTCGCGATTTTGCGGATTTAACTCAGCAATAGCATCAATAGTTTTATTTTGAAGAATCATAAACAACTTAACATTTTCTTGTCGGCTCTTTTTCAAGCGCCAATCACGCAATGCCAGTATTATCTGTTTTCTATCAGCACTAATATTACTCATATACTACCATAGTTCTTGTTCATATGGTTTAAATTTTATCACAACTTAGCCAGGGTCAAGCCCTTGTATTAGCTAAAGCTTATTTTAGAATAATACCATGCTTAATATAGATGACAGGATAGCCAAATGGGAAAACAAGCTCTTGGATCTCAGCCGTCGCAATCCACTGATTCACTTCAAAGCTTTTCGCAGGAGCAGTTTAAAAATCATTTCCCCTGCATTGGACCAAATATACGCCTCCCTCGTCCACAAAAATCATACTCTGGAATTTGTCTATCGAGAGCCAGAAAGCACCCTATGGACCAAAGCATCCGCTTCCCCACCCAGCGAAGCTTTGCCCGAAATACCCCTTAAAGCCCGACAATTGCTAAGCGATCAAGATGACTACTCTCTTTTCCTTAGCCTGTCTCAACTTAAAAAAAGAGCCAAGCTGTCCCTGGATGAGCAAGGCATCAACATTTTGTTTCTTTCCTTTGCGTTTCTCCAGTGGAAAGAAAGCCTCCACAGTGAAACCCTAAATCTTTCACCCTTGCTTATGGTGCCTGTCAGTTTGGAGCAAAAAGGATTGCGAGACTTGTTTCAGCTTTCGCTATATGAGGACGAAATAGTGCTCAATCCCACCCTGTCCTATAAGCTGGAAACAGACTTTAAAATCAAGCTACCCACCATATCCGAAGAAGACTTTGAATTGCCCGATTTATTTCAACAGATCGAAGCCCTGGCTTTGCCTGCCGATTGGAAAATCATCCCCGAAACCTACCTGAGCCTCTTTTCCTACAACAAAATGAAAATCTACCAGGACCTAAGCCTCCATCGCGAACAAATCAGCAAACATTATTTCGTACAAGGTCTGGGGGGCAACAAAGCCCATATCCCCTCCATTCCACATGAACTACAGGAAATTGACCACGATAAGGTCAAACCCTGCGATACCTTTCAAATCATGGACGCAGATTCCAGCCAACTAGACGCTATCACCGCCGTCAGCAAAGGCTATAGCATAGTCCTGCATGGTCCTCCTGGTACTGGTAAAAGCCAAACCATCGCCAACATCATTGCGGATTGCCTGGCACGAAACAAAAAGGTGCTCTTTGTATCTGAAAAAACGGCTGCCCTAAAAGTGGTTTACCACCGGCTGGAGCAAGCAGGTGTAAGTGATTTTTGTCTTCCACTACACAGCAGTAAAAGCAATAAACGGGAAGTTTTGGACATGCTCCGTCAAAGCCTGGAAAACAAAAATATCACCCTGAAATCTCAGGTCTTTCAACGTCTGGATGAGCTGGAAAGCTATCGTCAGCAACTCAACGACTATGTTCGATCCCTCCATCAGGAATGTGCCCCCCTCCACCGCAGTATTTATGAGGTTTATGGGGAAGCGCTGAAATATAGGGATGCACCGGATCTAGCTTTCTCTTCTATTCCCATAGCCTCTGTGAGTTCCCAGGACTTGCATCAATATGGGGAAGTTTTAGGAGAATTTGCGCGTACTGCTCAAAAAATGGGAAACAGCTATCAAGACAACTGCTGGTATGGCTGTACGGTCAACGACTTCAAACTGGAAACTCGACACAACCTGGAAACCCTTTTCAAACACTATATCGGGCTGAGTGAAGCATGGCTCAAGTCCTTCGATGAACTCAAGAGCCGACTTCAGCTTCCTCTTGAAGCCAGCTACGAAAACCTGCCTTATCTGATCCAGCTTTGCACTGTGGCTTCGCGTTCTCCCAAAGCTCCCGTGCATTTTTTGATAGACAGCGACCTTGCCACCCACCAAAAGATAGCTCGGGAGGACAAAGAAAGCCATGAGCACTGTCTCACTCTGGCGCATGAGCTCAGTGAGTTTTTCACTCCTCACCTGTTTGATCTACCTGTCCAGTCTATGCTTGGCTCCTTTGAAAAGCTCCTAGGGCAAATTAAACAAGTCCTTCCCTATGCTAAAGTCGAAGCATTACTAGATATTCGCTCCCTGGCCTTTGATGACTATAAAAAGCTCATCGATCAAAGCTCTCTTTATCTGAGCCTTGGTCAAAACTTATCCAAAATTCTGGATTATCCCCTGGAAAACACATTTCAAAGTTATGCCAAGCTATACCACTTGCTAAAGATCCTACTTCACCGTCCAGAGCCAGGTCCTTTGTGGTATCGCTACAGTAAAAACCAGAAATTGCGGGAACTTTGTAAAAGTGCCTGGCAAGCTTCGGACAAGATACTCCTGAGCGATGCCCTGCTCAAAGACTTTGACCGCGAGATTTTGGAAATCGATGCTTTTGCGCTTCTACAACGTTTTCGAGTCCATTACTCTGGCCTGTTCAAATACTTTAAATCAACCTATCGCCAGGATCTAAAGTTGCTCCGATCCTATGCCAAAAATCCCAGGCAAGCTCTAAAAGACACAGCTTGGGTAAAAGTGCTGGAAACCTTGAATGAAATCAAAGCAGGGAGAGCATATCTCGAAAAAAACCATGAAAACTGTTCAGAAATACTGGGGCAGAAATATCAAGGACTAAACACCCGCTGGGAAGAGCTCTGGAGCTCCATACTCCACTTTGAAAGCCTCAATGAAATTTTTCCTGAAGGCATCCCGGAACACCTACAAGCCTTCCTACAGCATCCAGATCGAATGCTCGTATTACTACAGGAAACAGCACCCAGCTTCCTTGGTCTGCACGAAAGCCAGCTAAGCGAGCAGTGGCAAAGCTATCTGCCACAGAGCGCTGATATCCCTGCTCTCCTCAAACAGGCGCAAAGCTTGGTACCAGCTATCGAAGAGCTGCGTGAAATCTCTCAAAAACTGTATTCGTGCATGAAATCCACCGATCTTCTTTCTCTTCCATCCATCCGCAAGATTTTAAGCCAGTTGAACGAATGGCATGAAATGAATCAGCTTCTCCAAAGTAAAGAAAAAATGTTTACTGAGCGCTATCAGCAACACTACCAGGGACTAAACACTTCCTGGGAGCATATCTTTAGCCTCTTAAACTGGTGCGAAGAGCTTTCAACCCTTTTGGGCAAGGATAGCTCCTCCTACCAATACTTTATAAAAGCAATCTGCCAGGATGATCAGCACATTCAAGCTTGTCACGATTTTGCACAGAGCAGTCAAAGCTGGATCAAACAACAGGCTGAGGATTACACTGCATTGCAAAACTGTTTTGCCAAGGGTTTACGATCGTTTTCCAGTATAAGTATCCGAGAGCTGTTAAACTGGCTGAGAGAATGTCTCGAGCACTTTTCCCTTTTAGAAGAGTGGATCGACTATCGAAAAGCCCATCAACGCTGTTTGGAGCTCGGACTCCAGGAGCTTATCGACCAGGCCATGGCAAAGCTTATACCCCCTGCATCGATCCCTGGAGCTTTTTTCAAGCGCTTTTATTTCCTTTGGCTGGATCATATGCAAGCCAAATTTCCTGCCATTGAGCAGTTTCGCTCCACAAAACATCAGCAAGCCATAGAAGCCTTCCAGACAGCAGACACCGAGCTTTTCGCTCTTTCGCGCCTGCGCCTTCGTCAAGTTTGCCTGGACCAACGCCCCTCCATGAATTCCTTTACTGAAAATACTGGAGAAATGGGTCTGCTCAACAAAGAAATCAACAAAAAAAGCCGCATCAAACCCCTTCGTATCCTCTTTCGACAGATTCCCAACTTATTGCTGGCTCTAAAGCCTTGTCTGATGATGTCTCCTCTGAGTGTAAGTCTCTTGTTGGATCCCCAAAGCTACCACTTTGACACCGTGATTTTTGACGAAGCTTCTCAAATCTGTACCGAGGATGCCATCGGAGCGATTTATCGAGGCAAACAACTCGTCATAGCAGGGGATAGCGAACAGCTTCCCCCCAGCAATTTCTTTAATGTATCCAGCGTGGAAGAAGAGTTTTCCTACGAGGAAGGCGAAGAAGACGACTCTGATGCCTTCGAATCCATCTTAGACGAAGCACGCACCATTCTGCCAGAGCGAAAATTGCTATGGCACTATCGCAGTAAACATGAGCACCTGATTGCTTTTTCCAATGCTATGATTTACGAAAACCGCTTGATCACCTTTCCTTCCCTGCTGGAAAGAGGCAAAGACCAGGGAGTAGAATATATTTACCTCCCCGAAGGCTGCTACGACCGCAGTGGAAAGCGCAACAACCTCATCGAAGCTGAAAAAATAGCAAGCCTGGTAGTCGAACATTTCCAAAGCCGTTCTGAGCTTTCCCTGGGAGTCATTGCTTTCAGCACCGCTCAACAGCAAGCTATAGAAGAAGCCTTGCGCACATACCGTCTAAACCATCCTGAAATGGAGCCCTTTTTCGATGAAAACCGCGAAGAAGCCTTTTTTGTGAAAAACCTGGAAACGGTCCAGGGCGACGAACGGGATGTGATCCTCCTCAGCATTGGCTATGCCCGAGACAGCAAGGGAAGTCTGAGCATGAATTTTGGTCCTCTCAATCGGGAAGGGGGCTACCGTCGCCTGAATGTAGCCATCACCCGTGCCCGTTTCAATCTCAAGCTGGTGGGATCGATCCTTGCACATGACATCGATTTGAGCCGTACCGAGTCCAAGGGTGCCCAGCTCCTGCGACATTATATTGAATATGCCCAGCTTGGTCCTCAGGTGTTGCCTGAGCGAATAAAAGCGGAATTGGCTACCGAGTCACTATTTGAGGAAGAAGTGTATCATTTCCTCTGCGAAAAAGGCTATACCGTCGATACCCAGGTGGGTTGCTCGGGTTTTCGAATCGACATGGCTATTCGGGATCCAGAGCAGGGGGGCAAGTATGTGCTGGGCATCGAATGCGATGGCGCATCCTACCATTCCACCCGTATGGCACGAGAAAGAGATCGCCTTAGACAAGCCTTGCTCGAAGATCGAGGATGGAAGATCTATCGCATCTGGTCCACCGACTGGATTAAAGATTTCCCCAGTGAATCAAGGCGTCTGCTCGAGGCCATACAAGAGGCTCTAAAGCACAAGGGAAAAACATTCGATGCTCCACTGACGCCAAAAGATCTTGGCGATCAAGGCTCAAGACCGGAGCTTTTGTATCAGGAAAAGATAGAAGCCAAAGAAGATCGTGGGGATTTTTACCAGTTTTCAGCATATACCGAATTCGACTGTTCTTTTATGTATCAGCATCCAGATTATCCCAGTTGTCACAAACTAAATTGTAAGCAAAGCAGTTGTATCGAATGGGATCATGCCACTCAACGTCTGCTTTCCCAGCCCTGCAAACGCGTCCCTTCTCTAGTAAGGATCATACCCCTCATCCTTAAGCATCAGGGACCCACCCACTTGGAAATTCTGGGTAAAAAACTGACCTTCCTCTTTGAGCGTAGTAAAGTAAGTCCGACAATACTTGAAAAAATCAGCGACTGTATCGCTCATTCCACCCTAAAAAACAGTGTTTATTGCTCCGGGGATTTCTGCTACCTGCGTGGGCAAGACCTAAAAGTACGTATCCCTAAAGACAAGGACCAGGTGCGCCACATACAGCATATCTGCCCCGAAGAGCTTCGCCTGGCAATTAAAACCATCCGATCCCACCACCTGGGCATCCAGGAAAATGAGCTCATTGACGAAACTGCCCGGGTCTTTGGCTTCCAACGTTCCGGCCCCAAAATCCAAGCCATTCTGAGCAAACTAATATGAGCCACAGGGACGGGGGTATTGACTCAAAAAATGAGTCAATACCCCCGTCCCTGTGGCACGTGAGGATTAACGCTACTATTAGAAAAAATGAATGAATTTGTAAGAGGGCAGAGTAAGGAGGAAGAACTATGAAGTACGGATGGATTGATGAGTATTGTCTTTCCAAGAGAGCAGTTATAAAAGATTTTAAGCTTGAATGGAAGGCCACCCGCTACATGATTAGAGACAAAATGTTTGCACTCCAGGGAGAAGACAAGGATGGCAAACCCATTATTACGGTTAAATTGGAGCCCACCCACGGAGATTTTTTAAGACAACAATACAAGGATATTGTGCCTGGATACTATATGAACAAAGAACATTGGAATTCGCTGTATTTGAAAGGCGAAGTGCCGGATAAAATTGTAAGAGATATGCTGGATCGGTCCTATGACCTTATTCTGGCTTCATTTAGCAAAATTGTCCGAAAAGAAATCCTGGATGAAATGTAATTTCCCGTGCCACAGGGACGGGGGCATTGACTCATTGGCTCACAGGCAGGGAAAAATAGAAGGTCGCGCCTTCGTTGACTTTTCCTTCTGCCCAGACGTGCCCCTTATGCCTTTGAATGATTCGCTGCACAATCGCCAACCCTGCTCCTGTGCCTTCAAATTCTTTTTCTGAATGCAAGCGCTGAAAGACTTGAAACAGTTTGTGCACATAAGCTTGATCAAAGCCTACTCCATTGTCTTTTATGGCATAAACAGTTTGTCCGCCTTGAGTATAGGAGCTGATAATCAGCTTTGGTATAGCCTGATTAGATGAGTATTTTATTGCATTGTCCAATAAGTTGACCCAGATTTGTTTTATCAGGGAAAAATCCCCCTCAATTGCTGGTAAATCTTCGATGGTATAGGACACTTGGATATTTTTACTCAGGATTAGTTCTTCAAGTATCGTTTTTGCCAAAGAAGTCATATCAATCGTTTGCTTATTTATTTCCGTTCTGCTTACTCGCGAAAAACGAAGAAGATTGCTAATCAGAGAATCCATTTTATTTACATTCGCTCTGATGATCGAAATCAGATACTGACCATCCGCATCAAGGTGTTGCTCGTGATCTTCTTTAAGAATCTCAGAAAACCCATTGATAGCTCGTAATGGAGCTCTTAGATCGTGAGAAATTGAATACGCAAAAGCATCCAGCTCTTTATTGCTTTGTTCGAGTTCCTGGGTTCTTTCTTTGACACGATCTTCCAACTCAGCATTGAATGCAATCAGCTCTTGTTTGATTTTTTCTTCTTCGCTGATATCCTGATTGACTACTATGGCCCCAAGCATAGTTTCATCATCATCCAAAACTGGCGCGGTGTAGTTTAGAACAATACGCTTCACTCCATCGTAAGCATCGAATTCAATCTTTTCCGCTTGATTGGCTATTCTGGATTGTATCGTTTTTGCCAAAGCCCAGTCATGGGGAGAAATTTCTTGACCATCGGGCAATCTGCGCGCTTTAAATACCCCATAATTCTCAATGATCGTCTTTGGTTCTGCTCCCCAGATCTTAACTCCTTCTGGGTTTCCTCTGAGTAGTTTTCCTTTTTCATCAGCAATCCACAAACCTATAGGAAGTAGATCAAAGATTTTTCGAAGCATTTTTTCGTGTTTTTTTAAATCTTCTTCTACTTGCTTTTGAATAGTTATATTGCGGATGATCCCAGCTATGCCAGTCTTATTGTTGTCTAGAATAATTGGAAACTTGTATACTTCCCAGAGGTCATTTTCAACTGACTCTATTCTGTTGATGGTTTTGCCCTTTTCGAGAACTTCCTGATCGCTGTTATGGCATGCTTCAGCTATAGCCTGGGGCATAAGCTCATAATCAGTTTTACCCAAAATATTTTCTTCACTTTTTTGAAGAAACTCCTGGTAACTATGGTTAACTAAGAGGTATCGATAGCTATCATCTTTGATAAAAATCAGGTCAGTATTAGCATATATAAGCGCTTGAAGTGTTTTATCGCTAAGCATGTCTTGCTTATCACCTCCTTGCTTAATGTATGGTATTTGACTGATGTTTTGGATAGTTGTTTAGTATTACTTTTTCAACCTCATCCAATATCGCCAAATCCTGAGTTTGAATGAGCCGAATACCCAATTCAGAACAAAGCATGCTAAAGAGATTTAAGGTTTCAGAAGTTCGAACATATATGGAGGAGGGTCTCACCTGATATTGGTCCAGGAGTTGAACTATATGGTTGAGAATTCTGCTTTCAGGTTTATCAAGATCTCCGCAAACTAAAGGCTCAAGCACATAGCCTGTCTGATGATCTGCAATAAACAACATTCTGGGATAATAGGGCTTGAATCCTTCTTCCACTACAAAAGGCATATGCTTCAATTCAACTTCCCATTGCATTTCTTCGTGAACAGGATAGGTTGTCAGTCGTTTTCGTACCTCCTGTTGATCTAAATGCATAAAGGCGAAATTGGGAACAAAGGGAGGAGGATATATCCAAGTATTGCGCCAGATAGGGTTGCCAGCTTTGTTACAGCTAGTTGATTTTCTTAGTAATATCTGTCCATCCTTTGGCGGAGTGAGATATTGAGAATTATCTCTATAGTTTCGGGCAATAGTAATACTTTGCTGCAGGATAGTAGTCATTAGTTGGCATTCCCTTTGAGATAAGCTATAGGGAATATAACCTGGCTCATAACTGATGAAACCGGGACACATAGGATCTTTTTTAAGTTTTAGATCATATTTTTCTGCTTGTATCTGTTCTTCGATTAGTAAGTCTTGCCAAGCTTCAAAGGTACAGATTATATTATGCATTTTATAGATTTCTTCTTCGTCTTGACTTAAATCTTCCACACTGGTCCTGTTGAGAGTATGAAGCCCCTCAAAACCAAAATAGGCAGCTAAGCCGTAATATTCTTCTGCCGCGCCCATAACTGAGCAAAACAATAAATCACCACTCACGGGATCTTGAATCCCAAATATATCCTCATTGTTCATAAATTTCCAGCCTTGGAGCTTTCTGAAGCGTAGAGCTTCTTTGAAGAGCTGATTCCAGTCCTCTTGATGAGGGGGTTTCCATTTTATTATTTTTTCCATTTTAGTTTGTCCTGTTGATACAAAATTAGTTTACTCCAATAAAAGATAATTCCTTCATTTTTTCAATAATCATTTCCTCGTCGATAATATCTTCGATACGATACACCTGCCGACCTTTGGTATCAAAGAAAATAATCGTAGGTACTTGTTTGATATTATAGTCTTTGATGGCTTGTCTATCCTTGATGATGTCTACTTTACAAAAATACACCTCAGTATATTTGGGAGATAGAGTCTTAAAAACTTCATTTGCAATTTCACAGCCAACACAATTATCAAGCCCAATTTTAACTATAACAGGTATTGAAGATTGGAGGGCTAACTCAAAATCTACTAAGCCGTCCGTATCTCTTTTTAAGGTATTGCTTCCTTTTGATGCTATATCTTTGCAAGAAGAAATTGAAACAATCATGAGTAGGCACAACAATAGCTTAATCCATTTTGGGAGCATTTTTTGCCTCGCTTCCATTCGTATAACTTAAAATCCAGGGTATTAGTCTGGGTTCAGCTAGGGCATAGATCATTTTTTGCCCATCTCGTCGAAATTTGATTAGACCAGCTTTTTTAAGGATAAATAAGTTTCTGGAAGTATTAGGTTGACTAGCATCGATCAAATCTGGAAATTCACAGGCACAATGCTCTCCATCAGCCAAGTAAAACAAAATACGCAATCGAAGCGGTGAAGATAGGGCATGAAATAAGTCAGCTAGTTTTGGAATTTCAAGTGAAAACGAACAATCGTTACAAGGTCTTGACTTCATACTAAACTTCCAATCCTGTTATTTTATCCATTGCTATTTGCCAAAGCATAAAAACAACAGAAAAATGCCGAAGGAGGGACTTGAACCCACACGAGGAGTGAACCTCTGCAGATTTTGAGTCTGCCGCGTCTGCCAGTTTCGCCACTTCGGCTCCTAATTCCATGCAAGTATATCCCATTTATTCCTGATTTTCAATATTCCTGAGTTTGGACTTCGGACGGGGACGAAAAATCAGCAAGATACCAAAGAAAATTAGCAAAACTGGCCAAAACCTTAGTACCATTTGTAGCGAAAACCAGGGCATACCAGAAAGATAGAGCATAATACCTGCCAAAATCATCAGAGTCAAAGGCCATAAAGGCAAAGCTTCTGTTAAAGCATGTATCCAGAGTACTGCACCAATACAGGCAAGCAAGAGGGGCCAGGAAACAGCCAGGGGAGGTAGGAACTGCCAGCGTACTATGATCATGAATCCTCCCAAAGTACAAAACATTAAACCTGGCATTAAGATCCCTTTCGTATGAAAAAGAAAAAAATCAGTTAGCCAGTAAAAACCAGCCAATATCATAAGAACGGGGAAAAAGTATAAAGTAAGTTGTGGATGAATCGGAATGTTTTGAACAATTAAAAATAAGCCTATGAAAACAAGAAGTAATGCAAATATAATACGAAACAACTCAGTTCCTCCTTATCAACTGCCAACAACCAATACCTGAATAAGATTGGTTGACCCGGAAACTCCCATGGGCAAGCCCAGCGTAAATACAATCCGGTCACCTTTTTTTGCCTGGTGAAAATCAACCAGATATTTGACAGCTATAGCTATACTTTCCTGGACATTATCAGTGAGAGGCACATGCAATGGGATGACTCCCCACATCAACTCACAAACGTTAATAATATTGGCATTATTGGTCATGGAATAGATAGGCACCTGGGGTCGGTATTTTGATATTCTTCGGGCAGTACTTCCTGATGAAGTAAGACAAACGATACAGGAGGCGTTAATCGTTTTAGCAATTCGGGAGGCTCCATTGGCTATGGCATCAGAAACATCATTTTGGACAAAGCGACTTCGCTCGTCTATCAGTTTTTGATAATCAATATGACTTTCAGTCTTTTCGATAATTTTTCTCATGGTTTTGATAACTTGCACCGGGTCTCTGGATATTGCTGTTTCAGCAGAAAGCATTACTGCATCAGATCCATCCAAGATTGCGTTGGCAATATCTGCTGTTTCGGCCCGGGTAGGAGTTGGAGATTCCACCATGGACTCCAGCATTTGGGTAGCAGTAATCACGGGAATACCCATCTGATTGCAGAATCGTATGATTTTTTTTTGAATATGGGGGATATCCTCTAGTGGAAGCTCGATGCCAAGGTCTCCTCTGGCAACCATAATTCCGTAGGCTGCTTGGGCTATCTCTTCAAGGTGAGTAATAGCTTCATGTTTTTCTATTTTAGCAATTAAAAAAATGTTTTTCTTTTTTTCCTTGATGATTTCTTTGATTCGTTGTACATCGCCCACTGAGCGAATATAGGATAAGGCCATAAAATCACATAAATCATTTTCACATAAGAATTCTACCCAGTCAAGATCTTCCTGGGTAGGAAAGCCAATGCGAAGATGAGTACGTGGAAGATGCACCCCTTTGTTGGGCTTGACTATGCCGTCATTCAATGCTTCAAACAGGACATAGTAAGACTCCTTGTCAATAGCTCTCAATCGAATGTTGCCATCGTCAATAAAAAGGAACTCGGTTACATTAACATCTTCAATAATCTCAGGATAATTTAAGCTGATCGCGTTATCTACCGGATAATCACAGGATGGACAACCCTCCTGGACCAGACATAGCTGATCGCCCGCTTTCAGTACTATAGGCTCCGTCAATCCACTTACGCGGAGTTTTGGGCCTGGAATATCAGCAATGATGCCAACGTTTTGCCCTGCCAAAGCTGAGCCATCGCGGATCACCTTGAATAGTCTTATGGCTTCCTGTTTGCTGGAATGAGATAGATTGATTCTAAATAAGGTAGCTCCCTCACGAATCATCTGAGCTATAAGTTCTGGCTTATCTGAAGCAGGACCGACCGTAGCAATTATTTTAGCCTGGTGTCTCCTGCATACCGTTTTTATGTCCATTTTTCACTTCCTTTTCAAAATCCTTTCCTATCCTGCTATACCTATTATAGGATACTATCCATTTTTAAGAAGATGCAAGCATTTTGTCATCATTGTCATCATCAACATGAGCAACAAGAGGAGGATCGACAGAACGCAAAAGACTATTGTTTTTGGATTGTTGTCGATTGAGCAATTTTTCTGCAAGCAAGACTATGGAAGCAGTCATTGGAACAGCAATGATAATACCCATAAAGCCAAACAATTTAGCAAAGAGGAGGATAGCGAAAATTGAAACTGCAGGAGGAAGATGAACTTGTTTTCTCATGACATAGGGAACAAAGAAATAGTTTTCGGTGAACTGAACAATGGCATAGACAATTAATACTCCAACAGCTTTTTGGGGTGATTCGATTAAAGCATAGGTCAAAGGCGCTAAAGCCCCTAGAAAGGGACCAAAAAAGGGAATGATTTCCAGGAAACCTGCAGCTATGCCAAATACAAGAAAATAATCCAATCCAATAATAAGATAGCCCGTAGTGGTCAAAAGCCCTACGTAAAAAATGGCAAGCAAAATTCCGACAATCCAATGTTTGAGTACATCTTCAATTTCTTTGAGAGTTTCAGAAAAAAGAGAACGATTTTTCTGGGGAATAAAACGCATTGCCATTTCCTGGTATTCCATAGGATTACGTGCAATAAAGGCAGCCAAAACGATAATGACCACAAAGTTTGCAACTGAGCCCGAAGCTACCCCTATATACGAAAGAGATCCACTGAAAATCCGTTGCAAGTTTTGTGCCAGATCATTCAACAAGGTATCAATGTTTAATCGGGCAAATAAAAAGGGAGCTCGTTCGCTTAATTGGGCAAAAAGATCCTGCATGCCCTCTGTAAATTTGGGAAGATTGGTTAGGAGCTTTTGTATCTGGCTAATCAGAGGAAGGGATATGGAAGCAAAAGGAGTAATCATAATGAGAATCAGAGCAAACAAGCCAATGGTATAAGCCAGGCCCTGATTCATACGAAAACGGTGGGTAAGAGCAGAACTTATGGAGCGAATAAATACTGAAAGGATGATGGACAAAAAGGCAATAAGAAAATAGTCACGCGCAAAGTAGATGATATATCCAGCCAGCAAGAGAAGAACAATAATAACAACGGTTGTGATAACTTTACCGGCAAAAGACTTGTTGTCTTCTTCCATACAAAACTCCCTTCAACAGTAAATGAAATCAAGAGCAGGATTGACTATTATAAAGTATAGCGGAAAATTTCACCGGTTTTCATCAGAAGATATATGTTTTTGCCAGATAGTACCATCGATTGCACATCAAAACCTTCTTGAAATATATAAGTCTGGGAAGCTTGGGTTTTAATATCTACTTTCAAGACACCGTTCCATAAGCGAAATATCATGGTTTTAGCAGTCAAAATCGGAGTTTGTCTTGGACACTCCACATATATCGATAAATTCATCTCTCCAGTGTCCATATGATAGGACCGCAAATATCCATCAGGGAAAAACTGATAAACTTCCCCATTTTGTATGATGGGTGAAGAACTTATAAATGGTTGATTGATTTTATGCCATCGAAGGCTTCCATCCTGATTAAAACAATACAGGATTCCTTCATAGGTGGATACCGCAAAATAATCCTTATGAACGGCAGGTGCTTCGGTAATGGTACCATGTATATGGTGCTCCCATATTAAACGACCCAGAGAATTTAAGGTCAGACAACGCCCACCAATAGTGCCAGCAAAAATCAAGCCGTTCAATTCTGCAAGATCAGCAATGACTGCACTTTCTGCATTAAATATCCAGTTGGTTCTTCCACTATATTTGTTTAAAGCATAGATCAAGCCATCAGAACTTCCAAAAACAACCTGATCTCCGACCATAAGAGGGGCAGAAGAAACATGGGCAAATAGAGGATTGTTCCAGATTTGCTGTCCTGTTTTCCAGTCCAGACATACTATCCGACCGTTGCGTGTGCCAAAAAAGAGTTGATCTTCCCATAGGGTCGGGTGAGAAAGATCTGCATAGGAAAATTCGGAGGTCCATAAAATTCTTTGATAGTCAGGATCGTATCGAAGAAGTCGATGATCCTTGTCGCCAAGCAAAAGGTACCTATCGAGAGCAAAAAACGCTTTAATAGGGTATCCAAGCGAATACACGCCCACTAATGATGCTGTATCAGATAGTGTTTGGGGGTAGGACCCGCTGCGCTGAAAATTACCTTTGTAGGTATATCCATAATTTGGAGCATATTGAGCCAGTGTACCCTGAGCAAAAAGAAAAAAACCCAATAAAAAACTAACGAAGATTTTTGTTTTCATCTCATTTACTCCAGTTCCATAGTAATGGTAATTTTTTTTTCGTTAGCATCCCAATCAACTTTACAACCCAGATTTTCGGCCACAAATCTTAAAGGAACCAAAGTCCTGCCTGGAGGTACCACCATGGGTACCACCTTTGGATTCTGAGGATCTATTGAAACTTGTTTTCCGTTGACAGTAGCTAAAGGATTGTTGAGTTGCATGATAATCGTGATAGCTTTAAGTTTGATGGTGATCGTTTTGCTGTGGGGTTCAAAATCAATAGTACCTCCCAGAGCTTCTACTACTGGACGAATGGGCAGAAGTGTCCTACCTTCAAAGATGCTTGGTCGAGTATCCATTTCTGATACTTTTCCGTTGATACTTATTCGATTGGAACCAATTTGCAAAATGATAACTATTTTGGCTTCTGGAGGAGTATAGCCACCCGTCAAACCCTTTGTTTTTGCTTCGATAGTGTTGGAGGGCCAAGAATTGCCAGCCTCGTTAAATGCTAAAACTCGATAAAAATAAGTAGATCCAGACTCAAGACCTGGATCTCTATAAGTTTGCGTATCTTTGGGCAAAGTGATGATAAGCTTAAAAGAAGCTTCATCTACTTTACGTCGTTCAATTTTAAAACCTTCTTCGTTGTCGGACATATCACTCCAGCTCAAAACTATGTCTCGCTCATATATTTCACTGGCTATCAGATTTTCAGGAGCTTTAGGAGTTGTTAGTACTTCTTCTGCCCGGATACGAACCATCACAGAGTCTGTTGGGGTTGATTCGCCAAAAGTGTTGTAAGCAGTAACATAAAAGAAAAAAGTGTTGCCTGGCAGATAAAGATCAGTAATGCCATACTCGGTAGAGTCTTTGGGAAGCTGTTGGTACAAAGAAGTATTATCAATATCATTCATCGCATAATAAATTCTAAATCCAGTTTCATCGTTGGACCGATCTATCCATCGCAATACGATAACAGTGCCCTCAAGGGAACCGCTCAGTTCTGAAGGTGGATTGGGAGGTGCTTCTACTGGTGGTAGGTCTTTTTCAATAATTCTGGTCTCTAATACGACTTCATTGGAATAAGAGGATTCACCGATTAAGTTGTAGGCTCGGATACGATAATAATAAAACTGCTTGGGCTCTACCGATTGATCCAGGTATGAGGTAGTATTGGCTGGCAGTTGAATAATTTCTTCATATTGACTGCTTGGGGTTCGACGTTCCAGCTTGAATCCATCTTCGTTGCTGGATTGATCCTTCCATGTCAACTCGACTTCTTTTTCACTGATTACCCTGCCATTTAAATCCTGGGGAGGAAGCGGAGTATCATAAGCTTCCTGCGGAGGCGGAGCTTCAGTGCGAGCAAATACTTCGTTGGAGTAACGGGATTTTCCGGTATCGTTAAAGGCACATACTCGATAGAAAAAGGTTGCAGGATAACTTAGCTGAAGATCAAGGTAATACTCAGTATCCGAGGATAATCTGGCAATTTCTTCATATTCTTGTCGGCCTGATTTGCGTTCCAGGGCAAAACCTTTCTCATTATCTGAATAATCTTTCCAGCTTAAATTAATTTGGTCATACATGGCAGATATCATTAATTCACCGGGGGGGTCAGGAATGGATTGAGCATAACTCAATGGAATCATATTTATCATCAATATTAACGAAAAGCACAAGCTATAAAAAATTTTCATTTGCATCACCTCGTTTTTTCCTGATCAAGTATAGCGTTGGCTTGTTGTAGTAGTTGGCGTATAAAAACCAGACCACTGCCATACGAATCCGGGTCACGCAATGCCTGAGCCAAAAACGAACGATAGGTTTCCACCAACTCCAAATATACATGCACAAAACGCTCATTGCTAAGCTGGTAGCTAGTACCATCCCAGGTATATACATCTGTCCATATCAGCGCATCCAATGCTGTATTGCCCTCCCCGGAAACATCGCTATACATATTCAATACATCTTTGATGCCATCTTGGTTCGAATCAATAATCTGAACAGTGTTGCGAAATTTTCCCTGAGAGCGAAAAATCTCCTTGATAGCGTTGGAAGTGGTGTCCAGGCTGAAAAAGGAAATTCTTTCTGCTCCTTTTCCAGACCCTCCGGGCCACCAGGAGGTTAACAACTCTTTCTTTTGATTGCCATTGATATCAGAAAGCTGAAAATCCATGAGCTTCCAACCCAGGTAAGCTTCCTTTTTTTTGCCTTCAACATAAGGATTAATGAGTTGTTTATTTAGATCGATGAAGGAAAGGTAGTTGGGAGTAGCCCAAACAAGATATTCCTTTTCATCCTGAGACCAGGAAAGCATCCCTACCAGATTGCTTATATCAAAATCAGCCCAAAAAGGTTTGATCAGACGGTATTTTTTTGGATCCACCTCGGGGCGGATAGCTGGCTGAATACCATCGGTAACAAAAACCGGTTTGATTTGTTGGATAGAATCGACATAGTAGATCTGAGTATTCCTGGAATATGCAAAGGTATATCCATTCATCGAAAATGAAACACCCTGAAAGGATTGGTCGGATTCATCGATGAGCTTCATGGTGCGTAGATCTGTCTCACATAACCACAAGCTATTTTTGGCAGAGGAAGCCCCTGCACCTGAAATCAATTGGAGGGGTTTGGGATGGGGTCTGGTATTCAAGAGGCAAAACTTGGAATTACGGGATATAAAACCCCAAAAATTCCATATCTGATCAAAGGAACGAGACACAATTTTTCGGGTAGAAACATCAATAAGTTGAATACCCCAATCATAGGAAGATACAGCAATACTTTTTCCATCAGGAGAAATCTTGATCATATCGCCTTCAGGGTTTGGTAATTCCATCATGTTGAAAGTTGCCAGGGAAGATTCACTAAGCTGACCACTTTTGTAATCATAATACATTAAGTGAAGCTCTCTGGCGGGGTTTTGGCGCAAAAAATAAAACCCTGTACCATCTGCTTT
>Ga0351890_10113_pt1 | contig 31446 bp, 21 predicted proteins | sample TotcelFGM3001M15_FD_206743 | JGI IMG/M metagenome (GOLD analysis project Ga0351890, IMG submission 206743) | Enriched cells from coal bed in the Powder River Basin, Montana, United States - Total cells FGM rep3 HSBNCT.FGM.300.1.M15 ...
CGCATGGCCCTGTAAATCTTTGTGTGGGTGGGAAAGGCGAGCGGCAGAAGCAGCAGCGTGGGCAGGATCAGAAACCCTGCCACCACATGCACCGTCACAGCAATCGGGTACAGCCCGCCGCGCATCAGGCCCGCCTTCAGCGCCAGCGCCAGCAGCACATTCACCAACGCAAACGCAGCCGTCGCCGCGTGCACCTTGCCAAAATCCGTACGGAGAAACCTCATGCGCCCGCCCCCTATTATCCCCTTACTGGTATGTACCCACGATGGTCAGCCCCTCCAGGTTCTTCGCGCCGTGCGGCGAGCGCGCGAGGGCCTCGGTCTGATCCTGACCGGCTTTGAGCGATCCGCCCGCGTGTGACCCGTTGCGCCAGGCGGCCACGTTGGTCACATCATAAACGATGCCGTCTACGGCCACATAGGCGGGGTTGCCATTCTGCCCGTCAAACTGGGCAAGCTCCGCCGCGTCAAACACCTTGAGTGCGGCAGTATCCTGCGCCGCCTCGGTGGCAGCAGGTACATCTGTAGCGACAGGCGCGTCGGTGGCGACAGGCGCTTGCGTGGCGGCGGGTGGTACAGCCGCGCAGCCTACGAGCGTCCCGAAGGCAGCCAGTACCACGGCGAGCATGAGTACGCGTTTGATAATCGATGTTTTCATAAAATGCCTCCCTGTGCTCCCGTATGGGGAGCGTATCCTGCAATCCATTACGGCGGGCGAACTGCCGCCGCGTATTGGTATCGTTAGCAGTATACACCAACGCAAACGGGGAGAAACCACTTTTTGCATCGGCAGCGCCGCAAGCCAGCGCGCGGCGTTCTCCTGTTCGCGGCGCCCTGTTACCCCAGTATGCTTGGCGCGGCAACGCTCAGGTACGCCGCCACCGCGTCCGCCGCGGTCTGGTGGTCGTGCGTTTGCGGCAGCCCCGAAACCGTGACCATGCCCACCACGCCTTGCCCGCGCAGGCGGATGGGGAAGCACCCGCCGCTTAAGGCAAAATCTTCGGCATTCAGGCCGAATTCCGTCAGCGTCCTGCCGGAGAGGTGCATCTCCAACATCGTGCGCAGCGAACTCTTGCCGTTCTCCATTACCATGGCCATCTTACGGCGGATCCAGCGCGCGTTGTTGGGCGTAGCGGCCCCCACTGTGCAGCGGAAGCACTGCACCCCGTAGGCCGTGACATCGGCCGCCGCGTCGCCGCTGTGGCGCAGCAGATGTTCGCGCAGCAGCAGCCCCAACTTCCAGCCGTCCTCTGCGCTGAAGCGTTCAAACTGGAGCGCCTCCTCCTGCAACAGCACGGTTTTGAGCATCCCTTTGGGATCGGTGATCTCCTGATTCATCCTGACCCTCCCAGCACGGGGCGGTCCGTGTGCCCCCGCATTTCTTCTGCCACCAGTGTACCACAGCCGCGCACATTTCGCACCTGTCCGCCATACGAAGCGCGTATCCTCGTTAAATACATATCATAGCAAAATGGCTGTGGAAACCCTTCCATTCGGACGGCCTTGTGCGTATAATATAGCCATAGAGGTTCTCCCAAAGCAGCTTGGTCAACCGCCGCGCGGCGCGCAGCGCACGGGCGGCACAAAGCGTACGGCAGGCCATACCGGCACACCCATGCGCAACAGCACGCCACAGACGCATGACGGGCTTTGTGTTTCCATTCCACCTCGAAGCGGCGCGGCTTTCCATCCATGGGCAACCTCGCAGCCATCCCCCGATTCATCAATCGCTAGGAGGGTGTTTATGCAACAGACCATCGCGGGCAAGGTTTACGACACCGAAACGGCAAAGGCAATGGGCAACTGGCAGCGCGGCCTCAGCTCGGACAAGAACTACATCTCCGAAACGCTGTACCATACCGCGCAGGGCCTATACTTCCTGCACGGCGAGGGCGGCTCGCGCTCGCGATATGCACAGCGCACCGCCCCCAATACCTGGGGCTACGGCGAGCGCATCATCCCCATGAACAGCGAGGAAGCGCATGACTGGGCGGAGAACCACCTGACCGACAACGTCTACGACAAGGCATTCGGAGCCAATGCGCACGACGAGGTGCTCACCCCCATGCTGATTCGCCTCCGCCCCGCCGTGATGGAGAAGCTGACATACGCCGCGCGCGAGCAGAACTGCCAGCCAGTCGATCTGGCTGAATCACTGATCGCCAAGGGGCTTAACGTGGAATAACGCCGTATGACCGCGAATGCGCTAAAGGGCCCGGCCTCCGTTTGGGGGTCGGGCTTTTGCCTGTGCTGCCATCGCAACAGCGATGGCAGCCCTGACCTAGCGGCGGGCGCGTCAATCTGACCTACCGTGCACATGATCGGGCAGCCGACGGTAACGCTGCGGCCACCCTTGTACTCCACGCCGCAAGGCGCGGCGGCTAGGCGTGCCCGTCGCCCTCCGCACCTTCCTCAAAGGGCTGCGCGGCATCATTCGCCATGCGCGCCTTTTTGGCCCGCTTGTTCTCATACATCAGGTAGTCCACGCGGCTGACGATCTCCTCGACCGTGTGGGCCTCGTCGTTGTCAAACAACTGCGCGCCCAGGCTCAGCGACAGGTTGTAGGGCTTATTCGCCTGCTCGTTGTGCCGTGCGATGGCGCTGCCGATACGCTCCACCACCGTGTCCAGCGCCTCGCCGCTGTGGATGTTCAGCAGCACGCAAAACTCGTCCCCGCCCAGGCGCGCGATAGCGTCGCCCTTGCGCAGCACACTACGTACCGCGCCGGTAGCCGCGCGGATGGCTTCGTCCCCCTCGGGGTGGCCAAACTCGTCATTGATACGCTTGAGGTTATCAATGTCTACATACACCACGCCAAAGGGCTGCCGCTCGTTGGCACGCAGGCGCTGGGTCAGGTAGTACTCAAAAGAGGGCCGCGTCCACGCGCCAGTCAGGTAATCGGTCTGTACCATACGCTCCTGCATATACAGATACAGGATGGTTAGCGCGCAAACGCTGCCCGGCCACATCAGCAGCGTGCCATAGACCAGCCCCTGCACCAGCCCGCCGACCATCGGCATAAGGCAGAACAGCGTCAGAAAGCGGAAATCCATCCCCATGATCTTGCGGCGGCGCTTCAGAATCATGATAAAGCCCGCCACCAGATAGCCGTAGGAAACAATCAGTTCTACCACAAACAGATAGCCGCGACGGTATACGCCGTCGCCGTCGATGGTAAACACAAAGCCGAACACAGGTGAGAGCAACGTGAGGACCGCCACCAGCACAACGGGGATCAGGAAGGGCCAACGAACCCGCATCTCGCGCACGTTGCCGTTGCGGGTAAGCGTATCGGCCAGGATATACCAGTAGTAGGTGATCAGCGGTGCAACGGCAAACATGAAAACATGCAATACCGTGGAAAGCCCGCGCATCCAAGGTGACGGGTTGTGGTTCAATATGCAGGTGACGGCCTCAAACATCGTAATCGCCGCGATGACCGCGCACCCCTTGAAAAACAGGCGGTTGAACGCATCGTGATGGTCAAGGCGGTGGTAGGCCAGGTAGACGACAATCGCCAAGTAGAACACTGCAAACAGGTTGATGTCGATCCGTAGAAATACGCTCAACCGTGGCACTTCCTTTCGTGTCGTGTCGCGAGCCGCGCACCGCGCCGCGGGGTGCACACGGCATATGCGCCAGTCCTGTGGCTGGAACATTCGGTTACAGGCATCTTCCACAGGCAGGGCAAATATGGAAATTTCGTTTATTTACATGAAAGGATATTGTACACGCACCCCCGTAAATCCTTGTCTGTTCGCTGTTCTTTGCAAAAAACACAAAAAAAACCGCGCGCGAGGGTTATGCGGCGCGGCGGCGGCATCCGCGGGCGGTTGACACGCCCCGCTGCGTCTGCTACAGTAAGCGGGTTTATGCAACATCCGATGAAAGAGGGCATCCGATGCAACGCCTGCAACCGAAACTCTTCACCTCCTTCAAGGGCTACACCCGGGCGCAGTTGGGCCGCGACATCATCGCGGGCCTCATCGTGGGTGTAATCGCTCTGCCGCTGAGCATCGCGCTTGCGCTGGCCTCAGGCGTGCGGCCCGAGCAGGGGCTCTACACCGCTATCATCGCGGGTTTCCTTATCTCGGCGCTGGGCGGCAGCCGCGTGCAGATCGCGGGGCCTACCGCCGCCTTTGCGACCATCGTGGCGGGCATCGTGGCCCGCAGCGGCATGGATGGGCTGCTGATCGCCACGGTGATGGCGGGGCTCATGCTGGTGCTGATGGGGCTGCTGCGGCTGGGCTCGCTCATCCGCTTCATTCCCTACACCATCACAACGGGCTTCACGGCGGGCATCGCAGTCTGTATCGCCATCGGCCAACTCAAGGACTTTCTGGGCGTTACCTACCTTGGCGGGCTGGAGACGGTCGAGACGGTCGACAAGCTGACCGCTACGGTGCGCAGCATCGGCACGTTCAACGGGCAGGCGCTGCTGGTGGGGCTTGCGGCGCTGTCCGTGCTCATCCTGTGGCCGCGCGTCAGCAAGCGCGTGCCAGCCTCGCTGGTGGCCGTGGCCGTGGGAATCGCCATGGTCAAGCTGCTGCCTTTGCAGGTGAACAGCATCGGCGATCTGTATACGATCAGCGGCGGCCTGCCGAAGCTCACGCTGCCCATGCTGTCGCTTGCGCGCATATCCGCGCTGTTTCCGGACGCAGTTACCATCGCGCTGCTGGCTGCCATCGAGTCGCTGCTCTCCTGCGTGGTGGCGGATGGTATGGCCAACACCCACCACAACGCCAACATGGAGCTGGTGGCGCAGGGTGTGGGCAACATCGGCTCGGCGCTGTTTGGCGGCATCCCCGCCACGGGGGCCATCGCGCGCACGGCGGCCAACATCAAAAACGGCGCGCGCACGCCCGTTGCGGGTATGGTGCACGCGCTCACGCTGCTGCTGATCCTCGTGGTGCTCATGCCGCTTGCCTCGCTGATCCCCATGCCGGTGATCGCCGCCATACTGCTGATGGTCGCCTGGCACATGGCGGGGGCGCGCACGTTTGCTGCGCTCGTCAAAACCGCGCCCAAAAGCGATGTGATCGTCCTGCTGCTTACCTTTGTGCTAACCGTGGTGTTTGACCTGGTGGTTGCCCTCGGCGTGGGTATGATGGCCGTATGCATCCTGTTTGTAAAGCGCATGAGTGAGGAAACGGACATCCGCTGCTGGGACGAGGCGGAAACCGCGGAGGACGGCAGCCTGCGGGTACCCAAAGGCGCGCGGGTATACGAGCTCTCCGGCCCGCTGTTTTTCGGCGTGGCGGACAAGCTGGTCAAAGGCGTATCCTCCAAGGATTGCCGCTGCATTGTGCTGCGGATGCAGGCGGTCAACGCCATTGATGCCACGGCCATTTCCGCGCTGGAGCGCATCGCGCAGCGTTGCCGCAGGCAGAACATCGGCATGGTGCTAAGCCACCTGAACGCGCAACCCGAGGCCGTGCTGCGAAAGGCGGGCTTCCTTTCGGCGCTGGGCGCGCAGAACATCTGCCCGCACATCAGCGAGGCGCTGGCACGGGCACGGGAAATCGTCGGCGAAGCGTGAACGGGCACAGGAACGCTTCATGGGCAGTACCGCTCGGGGCTGCTGTTCCACATCCGCTTGCGTTGCCAGGCCGCCGTGCCTGCATGTCCCCGGGGCGCGACACTGGCGCGGCCCCATGGCCAAGCCGTATCACAGAAAACGCAAAGCCCGCCACCGCACGCAGGTCGCGTGCGCGGCGGGCCTGTTTGATGCAAGGTGCTAGTCGCTGGGGCCCTTGCCCTCTAAAATCAGCGGTATGCTGCGCTCCACGCGCTCTTCGCGTGTTTTGCGCTGTTTAGCACCGGTGAAGTAGATCACCCAGCCGCGCTGGCGGCCGGGGGTAAGGGCCTCAAACGCGGCCTTGAGCGCGGGCAACCCCTCAAAGCGAGCCAGCAGCTCGTCCGGCAAAGCCAGTTCCGCGCTCTTTTGAAACTGCACCGCCAGCCCCGCCTGCTCCACGCGGATGGCGTCGGCAATAAACGCGCGGATTTCCGGCTCGGCTTTGCGGATCGCGTCCGCATCGGTGAAGCGGAACATTCGCATGGCCTGTGAATGCTCGCCGGGCGCTTCCAGCAGGTGCTTGTCGTCCCGCAACAGCGTGCCCTTGAGGAAGCCCACGGCGGCGTAGTCCTTAAACTCGTACAGGATGGCGACATTCGCGCCGTTCAGCGTATAGCAGGGTTTGCCCCATTTCACATCCTCGGCGAGGCCGCTTTGTTGCAGCAGCGCGCGCAGGGCGGCCAGTTCCGCGTGCCAGCGCTTTGCGCCGCGCACGAACGCGTCCACGCGGGGGTTACTATTTTCGATCATCATCGATGTACACCTCATTTGACCTTCATTGCGGTTCCCGCACAGGATGTACCCGCATATCCGGCGGGTGTAACAGGTTTCCCCCTTTTTGCGCTCTCTGGTGCGGGATGCAATAGCGGCGGGGTATCGCGCCCGCCGCTTACGGTTGTGCTTCACGGTGTAGTTTCAAGGCTTGATCACGATATCCGGCCCCAGCTTGCGCGGGCTGAACGTGTAGCGCAGTTGGTCAAAACCGGTGACCTTCCGCCCCATCAGCGTCAGGTTTTGGATGGTCACGCCGTCGATGGTGTGATCTTTGTTGATGGCGAAAAAACGCACGGCAGGCACCTTGCCGCTGAGTACCGTGATGTTTTCAAACCGAACATCGCGAATATTGCCGCGCTCGCTTGTCTTGCTCCACTGCGACTTTGTGGTGGTCAAATCCAGCAAAAACTCCGCGCCGTCGCCCTGCCCCAGGTTGCAATCCTCCACGGTGATGTTGCGGAAGGTCACGTTTTGCACCAGCGCGCTGTCGCTGTTGTGGATGGAGCATACGGGCTTGTGATTGGCGTGCAGCACGGTGATGTTTTCAAACGTGATATTCTCCATCACATCCGCACGCGTCTCGTAGCCCACCTCGCAGCTCTGCGCCAGGTCCGTCCACAGCACGCAGCCGGTAAAACTGATGTCACGCGCGTCGCCGTCGTAGCCCTTGACCACAAGGTTGTCATCCCACCCGCGCACAAAGCACCCGCGCACGGCCACGCGCTGGCAACTCTGCACGGTGATGCCGTCGCTGTTACTACGCGCGCCGATGATGTTGACCCCCTCCACCGCCACATCGCTGCACTTGTACAGGTTGAGCGTCCACGCGGCGGGGTCGAGGATGGTGATACCGTCGACACTTACATTGCGACAGTTACGCAGGTCAATGGGCACGGTGGTCTGCGCCCAGCGGTCAAACGTGCTGCCGTCGATGATGCCCCGCCCCGTGATGGTGACGTTCTCGGCCCCGTCCGCCACGAACTGCCCGCGCACAACAGCACCCGCGGCCAGATAGGCCGTCTGCCCGCTTTGCAGCGGCACGGTGCCCACGTCATGCACGCCCGCCCCGTAGACGATCACATTGTTTCCCGTGGGCGCGCTTTCCTCCGGCGGCTGGGCAAACAGGTGCAGCGCGCCTTCCTGCGTGCCGTTGATCTCCACGGTGAGCTGTGCGGGCCCGTCCAGCGTAAAGCGGACGGTATCGCCCCTCCCCTGTGGCGCGATGCCCAGCGACAGCGGGCGCACCACGGCGCTTTGCACGTTGCGCCCGTGGAAGGTAACGGCCACCTCGCACGCATCTTCGACCGCCATAAGGGCGACGGGCGCGGTGGCGGTTACGGGGCGGCTGGTCCAGATACGGCTGTGGTTCACGGCGGTGTCGATCACTGGCACATCCACCCCGTCCACCCGCACGGTGCAGACAGCGCTACGTGGCAATGCGTCCGGCATGGGAAAGGGAACCGCCGCCGCGCTTGCGGCGGTGGCGATGGCAAGGCCCAACAACAGCGCCAAGGCAAATCCCCCGTTTCGCTTCATAGGCAACGCACCTCCGCCCTCACGTACCCGTTGGGCCTATCACAAGGGGCGTTTGCCCCACGGTGGTTTCATGCCCGTACACTTGCACAGTGAGCGGCTCACCCTCGCAGGCCAGCGTCAGTCCCTCCGGCGCGAGCGTCACGCGCAGCAGCGAACCGCGCACGCGCAGGCTGAAGCACAGGCGCGTCCAGTGCTCGGGCAGCCACGGCGCAAGCGACAGCGCGCCGTTTTCAAAGCGCACCCCGCCAAAGCCCTCCACGATGGTCACCCACGCTGCGGCCATGTTGGCGATGTGCAACCCGTCGCAGGTGTTGCGGTTGAAGTTGTCCAAATCCAGCCGCGTAGCAAAGCCAAAGAAGGAAAGCGCCTCCGCCCGCCTGCCCAGCTGCGATGCGATAATGGCATGCACAGTGGGCGACAGGCTGCTCTCGTGGATGCAGCGCGGCTCGTAGTAGGCGTAGTTAGCTTCCTTCTGCGCGCTGGTGAAATCGTCGGGGTATAAAAGCATCGCCATGAGCACATCGGGCTGCTTGAGCATGTCGGTGCGGTAGATGCGGTCGTAACTCCAGTGGTCGTACAGCGGGAATTCCGTGGGGGGGATGCTTTGCACATCGATGTGCGGCAGGCTGAAAAACCCTTCGTGCTGCTCAAACACGCCGTCCTCACGCCGCAGCAAAATCATATGCTCCGCCGCCGCGCGCCACGCCTCCGCCTCGCCGTGGGCAAGGCCGGTGCGCTCGCGCAGCGCGGCCAGCGCCGCCCCGTCCATCTGGCTCACCACAAAGGAGGCATAGGCCAGCGCCTTTTTGCCCAGATAGTTGGTATAAAAATCGTTGCTCACCATCATGTGGAACTCGTCGGGCCCCATCACGCCGTAAAAGCCGAAACCGTGCTCGTTCCACCCGCCGCGGCTTATGATATAGCGCGCGATCTGCACCAGCATTTCCGCGCCCTCGCGGTGCAGAAAGGCGGCGTCGCCCGTCATGTCCGCATAGGTCTGGATAGCGTAGGCGACGGACGTTGAGGGCTGCATTTGCAGCGAGGAGTGCTGCCACAGTGTGCATGCCTCCGTTCCGTCCATGGTGGCGATGGGGTAGCACGCGCCCGTCAAATCCAGCTGTCTGGCACGCTCCATCGCCTGCGGCAGCGTGCGGTAGCGGTACAACAGCAGGTGTTTGGCGGCGGCGGTGTCGCCCAGCAAATAAAAGGGCAGGCAGTATGTCTCGGTATCCCAGAAGGCGTGCCCGTTGTAGGCTTCGCCCGTCAGGCCCTTCGCGCCAATGTTGTCGCGCGGGCTCAGGCCGCGGTAGGTGGCGTGCATCTGAAACAGGCAGTAGCGCACGCCCTGCTGGTTTTCGGGGTCGCCGCCGATTTCCACGTCACTTGCGTCCCAGAAAGCCGCCCAATGGGCGGCGTTTTCGCTGTGCAGCACGTTAAAGGCAGGCGTTTCGACGGGCGCGGGCAGCGCTTCGCCCCCATGCGCCACCTGCACGCACACCGCGCGCTCGGCCACGGTTTCCACGCCGCGCGGCAATGGTAAGGTGAATGTCTCGCCGCTCACGCGATTTCTACGCACCGCCCTGCGCTCGCCCGGGCAGGCTGCGCGCTGGGTATAGCGCGCCACGATGCCCGTGGTAGCGGTCGCCAGCGTGAGCTGTACGCCCGTTTGCGCCGCGCCCGCCACATCCTCCCACAGGCAGGTGCCGGTGGTGCGGTGCGCCATGTTGCCGTCCACCCCCAGCGTGAGCACCGCCTGCGTACTTTGCGTAAGCGCGCACAGCGTGATGCGCTGGGCCAGCACCTCGGGCCACCGCATGGACACAAGGCGCTCAAAGCGCACTTCCACGGCCCCCGTAGCTTTCGTCTGCCACACAAAGCTTCGTGTCAGAAGCCCAGTGCGCATGTCCAGCACGCGCACAAAATCGGCAAACGCGCACACGCCCAAATCCAGCGTTTCACCCCCCACCGTCAAACGGGTGTAGAGGGGATCCGCAGCGGTGGGCATGTAATGCGTGCTGTGCACAAAACCCCTGTAGTCGCTGTCCGGCTTATGGCGCTGCGTTTCGTACACACCACCCAGATAGCTGCCGCGCAGGCTCGGCAGGCTTCCGCCCTCGTCAAAATACCCGCGTACGCCCATGTGCTCGTTGGCCAGCGAAAAAATGCTCTCGCTCTCCAGCGCGTGCGCGGGGTCGAACCCTTTTTCAATAATCCTGTGTGTATCCAGCCCAAAATAGCGGTCGGCAGCCTTCGCCACGCTGTTTCTCCCCTTTATCGGTCTACATCGGCGCGCGGGCGCGGGGTTCACCCCTTGATGCCCGCCGAGATCACATTCTGGGTGATTTGCCGCTGAAAGGCGATGAACAGCACAATCGGCGGGATGATGGAAAAGACGATGGCGCGGATGATGTCCATATTATTGACACGGTCGCTGGTGCGGTAGGTGAAAAGGCGCACCATGACGGTTTCCAGTCTGGTGCCGCCCAACACCAGATAGGGCAGCAGGAAATCGCTCCACGCGGCGTTGACCGCGTAGATCATGATCACCATGTTGATGGGCATGGACAGCGGCAAAATGATTCTGAAGAACAGCCGCCAGTCATCGCACCCGTCCAGCCGCGCAGCCTCCAGCAGGCTGTCCGGCATTACGTCGTAAAAGTTCTTAAACAGCACCACATAAAACGCGCTTGCGCCCATCGACAGCCACAGCGGCACGTAGGACCCGCCCAGCCCCAGCCGCGTGATGTTGATGAACAGCGGCACAATGGCGGTGGTCGCGGGCACCATGAGCGTGCCCATCACCAGCGCGTAGGCCACCTTCCAGCCCCGGGGCTTCAGGCGGCTGAGCCCGTAGGCGAACAGCCCGTTTGCCAGCACCGCGCACACCACGCTGCCCGCCACCACGGCCAGCGAGTTGAGGTAGTAGCGCACATACTTCATCTGGTTCCACGTGTCCAAATAGCCCTCCAGCGTAAAAGCAGCGGGCAGCAGCTGCAAGTGGTAGCGGTTGTCTGCCCCCTTCACACCACGGTTGAACTCCTTGAGCTCCTTAAAGCCGGACAGCAACACCCACACTACCGGCATGACGGACAAAAGCACCGCAAACACACAAAACACGGTCATCAGCGCATAGCCCGCCTTGACGCGCGGGCGGCGCAGGTCGTAGGGGCGCACTGCGCCCACAAACAGGTTCCTCTTCATCGTGCGTCCCCCTTTCTCAATAGTCGCGTTCGCGGTTTACCCTGTTGTACAGCAGCGTGAGCGCGATCAGCACCAGCGCGATCAACACCGACACGGCGCTGGCGCGGCTGTAGTCGAACTTCTCAAACGCATAGCGGAACACCAGCTGCATCAACGATACAGACGCGTTGTTGGGCCCGCCGTTGGTCATCACCAGCGGCTCGTAGAGGATCTGGATCACCGCGATCACCTGCACGATCAGCAGCATGCGCGCCAGATTGTACATCTGCGGCAGTGCCACATGGACGATGCGCTGGCGCACGCTGGCCCCGTCGATGATGGCCGCTTCGTACAGCTCCGGGCTGATGCCCTGCAACCCCGCCAGATACAAAAGCGCTGTCGCGCCCGCGCCCTTCCACGTCATGGTGACCACGATCAGCGGTATCACGCGGCTCGCGTCGTTGAGCCAGTTCTGCGGCGGAACACCGAACGTACCCAGCAGCATGTTGACAGCCCCGTAGCTGTCGCTCTTGAAAATGTAGCGCCACAGAAACACCGTGGCCAGCGCAGGCACAATGTTGGGCAGATAGACGGCGGTGCGGTAGAGGCTTTTGCCGCGCACGGACTCCTGTATGAAGATGGCCAGCACGATGGGCAGCAGAAAGCCAATGACAAGCGACCAGAGCAGATAGCGGAACGTATTGCCCACCGCGGGCCAGAAATCCGGCTGGGCGAGTACCGAGCGGAAGTTGTCAAGCCCCACAAAGCGGATCACGCGGATGCCGTTGGCTTCGTACAGCGACAGCCGCAGCGCTTCCGCCAGCGGCTCCCAGATGAAAAACGCAAACAGCGCAAGGCCCGGCAGCATAACCAGCCATGCCCCCAGCTCACGTTTCCACCTTGCGCCGCGCGCGGCGCGCATCCCAAAAGCCTTTTGCGTCAGCATGCCCATCGCTCCTTGATCAGTTTTATCCTAATTCAAATCCTTCAAGCCTCATAGCCCGCGAACGATTTTGGTTTATGACGGAGAGCGGAAGACTGCGGCGTAGCGGAGCTACATCGAACCTTCGAGACGAAGTCAGCGGCCAAAAGGGCGGCGAGATCGTAGCGTTCAGGTTTTGAAATCGTATCACAATGGAATAGGCCGTCGCGGGAGGCGGGTCGCCCCGTCCCGCGACGGCCGTTTGCGCTGGTTACTTGTTCACGGTGTCGTCCAAAATCTGCTGGAGGTTTGTGTTGGCAGTGTCCAGCAGCGCCTGTACATCGGCGTTCTGGTCGGTCACCACAGCCTGCAGCACCTTGGTCAGCTCCGCGTAGAGGTCCTGCGCGTTCACGGGCTCTTCCATGCGCAGGTTGCCTTCCTTGGCGACGGTATCAAAGTAATTCTGGAACATACGGGCGTCCACATTGCTGTACTCCGCGACCACAGCCTGACGGGCCGCGACCACGTCCGCGTCGATCCAACTGGGGAACTCGTTGATCACGGGGGTGCCGTTCGCCTGACGGGCCTTGGCGTCCTCAACGAGGCCGGCCTTGGCGGCATCGGTCAACACGGGGGCCTTGCCCATGACCTCCAGGTACGTGAGGGCGGCCTTGATGGCCTCGGGCGAGGCGTTGCTGGCAAACATGTAAGGCGTGCCGCCAAACAGGCTGTACTGGCCGCCGGGGCCCGCGGGCATACCGACCATCATGAGCTTGTCCACCGGCAGGCCGTTATTGGTGGTGGGCTGTGATACCGCGTCGTTGGCTGCGATGTACATGGCGGCCGCGCCGGTGCCCAGTTGGGTAAAGCCCGTGCCCCAGTCCTCACTGGTGGGATCGGCGGTCAGCACGTCGTACTTCCACTTGAGGTCCTTGACATACTGCATGGCAGCCACGGCTTCAGGGGTATTAAGCGCCGCGTGCCAATTGCCGTCCGCATCCTGGTTTTCCAGCTTGGCGCCGAAAGCCCATGCAATGTTGGAGAAGTGCCAGCCGCCCGCGTTGTCCTTGGCGAGCAGGCACAGGCCTGCGGAACCGGTTGCTTCCTTGATTTTGACAGCGGTCTGAGCCAGCTCTTCCCAGGTGGTGGGGTAGAGGGGCAGGCCGTCCGCGTCCACAAGCACCGCGTCTTCAAACACTTCGGCGTTGATCATCAGACCCAGCGCATAGCCGTCGCGCGGCACGCCGTAGATGTGCCCGTTTTCATCGGTTAGCAGTGAAAGGATGGAGGGGTTCATCTTGTCCGCCCAGCCAAGCTCGGTCAGCTCCGGCGTGATGTCCGCCACGAAGCCGCCCTTGATGAGCTTCTGCGGCTCGGTAAACCACGTCTCAAAGATCGTGGGCACGGTGCCCGCTTCCGCCATGGCGACGAACGTGTCCACGGCGTACTTGTAGTGCGCCTTTTCAACCGTCACGTCGGGCAGAAGCTTTGCGAACTCCGCCATGAAGAAATCGTGCGCCTCGATGGCGGCGGTATCCACGTCCTCGGGGTAGATGCCCAGCTTGAGCACCGTTTCGCCCAGCGCAGAGAAGGCGGTCAGGCACAGGCAGAGCGTCAGCAGCAAAGCAACCAGCTTTTTCATGGGTGTACCTCCTTACATGTAGTGAGATGCTTCGAGATACGCCGTGGCGTATCCTCTCTCCGACCGTAAGTTTTACGTTCAACTTCCCGTAGGCTGGGCGTTTCTTCCGCAGGGTGTTTCGGCGCCTTCCTTGCGCCCCGCGAAATAATGTTCGCTGGAAAGCCTCGGCAAGTTTTACGTTCAACGTATCCGCATTGTAGCACAGCCTCCGGCAGGCTGTCAAGGGTTTAACGTAAAATTTTTAGGGAACGTCGCGCGCTTTTGGTACTATTCACCATAGCGTGGGTTATGCTATACTGTATGGTAACCACACAAGGGAGGGTTGCGCCGATGGTGACCATCAAGGACATTGCCAGCGCTGTGGGCGTGAGCGCAACGACCGTATCCAACGTGATCCGCGGCAACGCGGGCCGCGTGTCGCCTGAGATGATCGAGCGCATCAACGCCGCCATCCGCGACATGCACTATACGCCCAACCTGAGCGCGCGCGCGCTGGTGTCCAGCACCTCCCACATCGTGGGGGTCATCAACCACCTCGTACCGCTTGATTCTGGCGGCTTCTTTCAGGACCCGTTCCACGGCGCGCTGCTGGCGGGCATTGAGCAAGCCCTGCGCGAGCGCGGCTATTACATGATGATGCGCACCATCGACAACACGCCGGAACTCATGAGCCTGCTGAACAACTGGAACCTCGACGGGCTGATTTTGACGGGCATCTTTCCCTCCGATTTTTACACTGACCTGCTCACCCAACCCACACCGTTTTTGCTGGTGGACAGCTATGTGCTTGGCGCGGCCCCCCAGGTGCGGTTGGAGGACAGGCGAGGTGGCTATCTAGCCGCCAAACACCTGCTGGAAATGGGCCACCGCCGCGTCCTGTTCTGCGGCCCGCCCATCCACGAGCACGGCGTGCTGTGGGAGCGCTACGGCGGGTTTTGCGACGCGCTGGCGGAGTATGGCCTTAGCCCCCAGCCCAGCGATGTGTACGGGCTGGAGATCGGCATCGAGCAGAGCACGGCGCTGGGCCGCAGGCTGGCGGAGCGCACGGATTACACCGCCATCTTCGCCACGGCGGATATCCTTGCCGCGGGCATCATCTCCGGTCTCAATGAGGCAGGCCGCCGCGTGCCGGAGGATGTAAGCATCGTGGGCTTTGACGATTTGAACATCGCCCGCCTCACCAGCCCGCAGCTGACCACCGTGCATCAGGATGTGACGCTGCGCGGCAGCCGCGCCGCCGAAATGCTGATCGCGCAGATCGAGAAAGCCCCGGGCGCCGAAACCGTGATCACCATGCCCGTGCGGCTGGTGCAGCGCCAAAGTGTGCTGGACATCCGCTGACACATGCCGGATGGCGCGTCAGCCTGAGTGGCCTTTCATCCGTTCGGCAGGGGGAGCGACGCTCCCCCATTTTGTCCGGCTTACGTTTAACGTTCAATTTAACCATCGGGAGGGTTGATGTACCATGAAGGAACTGCTCATTTGCGCCGACGGGTTCCACGCGGAGCAAGCGCCCGCCCTTGGCAACCGGATGCTGACCGGCAACGGCTATCTGGGCGTACGCGGCACGCTGGAGGAGCACGGCAAGGCGGAACTGGCCGCCGTGAACCTCGCGGGCCTTTATGACCGCTTAGGCGACTGCTGGCGCGAGCCGCTCAACGCGCCGCACCCGTTTTCCCTGCGGCTTTACGAAAACGGCAATCTGCTGGCCCTTCCCCATGCGCCCGCTGAGGCCCACACCCAGACGCTGGACGCGCGCCGCGGCCTGCACCGCCGCGAGACGCGCTTTGCAGGCGGCACGGCGCTTGCCGTGGAGCGCTTCGCCCATATGGCGCAGGTTCACCTGCTTGCGCTTTCCGCCACGGTGCGCGCGGGCGCAGGCGGGGCATATGTGTTGGACTATGGTATCGACGGCGACGTGTGGGACATCCACGGTCCGCACTACCAGGCTATGGCGCTGGACACGCAAAACGGCCTGCTCACGGCACTGGCAACCACCAACGAGGGCGACGCGGTGGCCGTGTGCGCGCTGCCTGCCCTGACCGTGCCCGCTGCGCGGCACGACGGCACCGATGGCCGCAGGCGCTTTGCACGTTTCGCCTTCACGCTTGCCGCAGGCGAGAGCGCCACGCTTACCGCGCTTGCCGCCGTATATACCAGCCGCGATACAGCGCAGCCGCTTGCGGAAGCCGCGCGCGCCGTGCTGGCGGCGGGCGGCTATGACACGCTTCGCGCCACGCACATCGCCTGCTGGGCAGTGCTTTGGCAGACAGCAGCCATGCATATCGACGGCGACGACGAGGCTGAAGCCGCGCTCAACTATTCCGCCTACCACCTGCTGTGCATTGCGCCGCGCCACAGCGAAAGCCTCTCGGTGCCCGCGCGCGGCCTGTCCGGCCAGACATACAAGGGCGCAGTCTTCTGGGATACCGAGATGTTCATGCTCGACTTTTACCTGGCCACCTTGCCGGAGGTCGCCAAAACCATCGCGCGCTACCGCATCGACACGCTGGACGGCGCGCGCGATAAGGCCCGCCAGTACGGGCTGCGCGGCGCGTTCTACGCGTGGGAAAGTCAGGCGGGCGGTTATGACGCGTGCAGTGACTACAACGTGACCGACGTGTTTACCGGCAGGCCCGTGCGCACGTATTTTCGCGACAAGCAAATCCACATCACCGCCGACGTGGTGTACGGCCTTTGGAAGGTGGTGCGCTGGACGGGCGACGACAGCCTGTGGCTCTCCGGCGGCGCTGAGGTGCTGGTGGAGGCCGCGCGCTTCTACCATAGCCTGCTGGTGAAGCGCGTGGAGAGCGACGTTTGCGAGCTGCGGGATGTGATCGGCCCCGACGAGTACCACGAGCGCGTGAACAACAACGCCTACACCAACGAAATGGCGCGTTTCGTGTTCCGGCAGGCGTTGGCGGTCACGGCGTGGATGGCAGCACGGCACCCCGATGCCTATGCCGCGCTGGAAGCCAAACTGCACTTCACGCACGAGCTGCCCGCGTTTCAAACCGCCGCCGACGCCCTCAAGCGGCAGGAACCCCGCGCGGACGGAGTAATCCAGCAGTTTGACGGCTACTTTTCCTTGGAGGACGCAACCGTGGACGCGGTGCGCGCGCGCCTGAAAGACCCGCGCGAGTACTGGGGCGGCGGCAACGGTGTGGCCTCGGATACGCAGGTGATCAAGCAGGCGGACGTCATCACCCTGCTGTACATGCGCAAGGACGCCTACCCGCCCGCGACGCTGCGCGCCAACTACAACTACTATCTGCCCCGCACCGAGCACGGCAGCTCGCTGAGCGCCTGCATGTACGCGCTGGCCGCCTGCAATGTGGGCCAGCCGGACGAGGCCTATCCCCTGTTCCTTAAAAGCGCAAAGGCAGACCTGGCCGATGGCGGTAAGGAGTGGGCGGGGCTGGTGTACATCGGCGGCACGCACCCCGCCGCGGCGGGCGGCGCATACATGGCGCTGCTGTGGGGGTTCCTTGGTCTGTCGCTGGACAGTGGCGCACCAAGCATCGCCCCACGTCTGCCCGCGCGCTGGCGGGGCGCGGCCTGCACGGTCAACTGGCGCGGACAGGCGGTGCGGCTGGCCTGCGGATCGTTGGCCGCGCCGGATGCGCAGCGCTAAAACCGCTGTTCGGACGCGTGCGGGCTAGTGACGCTCCGCACGCGCAGGAGCTGTGGCGCTCCGCGCGGGAGCGCGCGCGTCGAATGCCGATAGATCGCGCTTGCCATGTACCATGCGGTACGTCGCGCTCTGCACGCGCAATGGGGCACGCCCCACGCGTGCGGCACAGGCGGGCAGAGCGGCTGTACCGTTCCGCCGTCGGCACAACCCCGTCAGCCGAATCACAGATGGCATTGGGCCCTCCCCCAATCGGAATCCATCCCGCCATCAAAGCGATCATGCCGAAAACCAACCCGTCAATGGGTGCTGCCGCGCCGCGGCGGCCCCCATTTGCCGCTGGCCGCGTACACAGTTGCACCAAAAGGCACTGCATTGTCACATGTGCCAAGATGTGGCCGCACTGTGAACCCACTGTTAAATAAGGCCTTCCGTCGCTGTGAACGCATTGCGTTGTGCTATCATCAACATAGAGGCAGACCCGACCTGATAAGGAGGTGTACGGGTATGTGTGACATCTATCTGGTGACCGGCGCGGCTGGGCACCTTGGCCTGACCGTTACCCAGGCGCTCGTGCGGCGGGGCGATACCGTGCGCGCGCTGGTGCTGCCAAACGACCCCGCCGCCAGCCACCTGCCCAAGGCGGCACAGGTTTTTTACGGCGATGTGTGTGATAAGGCATCCTTGGCCGTCTTCTTTGCCCCCGAGCCAGACGCGTGGCTCACCGTAATCCACTGCGCGGGCATCGTGAGCATCGCGTCGCGCTACGTGCCCGCCGTGCATCAGGTGAACGTTGAAGGCACCCAGAACATCGTGGACCTGTGCGTGCAACACAACGTGCACAAGCTGGTGTACGTAAGCTCCGTACACGCCGTGCCGGAGTTACCCAAGGGCGAAACCATCTGCGAGGTGTGCGATTTTGACCCCGCCAATGTGGTCGGGCTCTACGCGCAAACCAAGGCTGAGGCGACCGCGTATGTGCTGGCCGCCGTGCGCGAGCGGGGGCTTGATGCGAGCATCGTTCATCCGTCAGGCATCAGCGGCCCGGGCGATTGGGGCAACAACCACCTGACCCAGCTGATCCGCGACTGGCACGATGGAAGGCTGACCGCAGGCATCCGCGGCGGTTACGATTTTGTGGACGTGCGCGACGTGGCGGACGGCATCCTGCGCTGCGCCGAGCGCGGCGAAAAGGGCGAATGCTATTTTCTGACCAACCTTTATGTGACCGTGCCCCAGCTTTTCGACACCCTGACCGACCTGACAGGCCGCAAGCGCATCCGCACCTTCCTGCCGCTGTGGTTCATCCGCCTGACCGCGCCGCTGGCGGAGCTGTACTACAGGCTGCTGCGCCAGAAGCCGCTGTTTACCCGCTACAGCATCCACACGCTGGGCAGCAACGCGGTGTTCTGCCACGACAAGGCCGCAATGGTGCTGGGCTATCACACACGCCCATTCCGCGAAACGCTGGCAGACACCCTGCGCTGGTGCGGCGAGGCCGGGCTGTTCAAGAAAGCCTGACCGGCGAGACGCGCAAGCCCACGTGGAACGTAAAAAGAGAACCCTGCCGTACAGGCGGGGCTCTCTTTATTATATGGTGTGCAACTCGCAACAGTACACCGCGACGGTTTGTCCCCGCTTCGCATGGCTTTGAGGCGCACCCGTCAGGGGACTGTGCGCGCATCCGCCTCGGTTCAGCTTTATTGAAGCGCTTTTGCCAGCGGCGCAAGGTCGATGCCCGCCATACCGCCCAGCACATTGGCAAGCTCGCATAGGATCAGCTTCACGCCGCCCGCCACATCGCTCTCTACGTTGAGGGGCATCACGGGGTCATGCACGGACAGGCGCAACAGGAACCACCCGTTGTTCAGCCCGCCCAGCAGGTCGAAGCCCACACGGATGCCCTCGCGGTTGTCCGGCGCGATGTGCCAGCCCGGCTGGCGCGTTGCGCTGTCCATCACGTGCTCGATCACCAGCTTGCCCGTCTGCGCAAACTTTTCCGTCAGGATGGGCAGGCGTATCTCCTTGCTCTCCACCGGCTCCTTGAGGCCGTTGAGCAGCGAGCCCAGCTCCTGATCCTGCTGTTTTAGCTGCATGGCCTTGATTAAAAGCAGCGTGACCAGATACATGCCGTCGTCCAGAAAGTGGTTGTCGCGCAGCGCCGCGTGGCCGCTGGTTTCAATGGCCAGCGGGCAGTCGATGCCCGCCGTGTTCAGGCGTATGGCTTCGTCGATCACATTGCGGTAGCCGCGCTTGTAGCGGTAGTGCACGCCGCCCCATTCCTGGATAAACTCCGCCAACCCGCTGGAGGTGACCGAGTCGGTCACGATGGTCGCGCCCGGCGCGTTCTCCAGCAGTATGGCGCTGATCATGGCAATCAGGCGGTTGCGGTTGATCTCCTTGCCCGTGCGGTCCACAATGGCGGCGCGGTCGCAGTCCGTATCAAAAATCACGCCCACATCCGCGCCCGCCCGCAGCACCGCCCCCGTGAGCGACGCCATTGCCTCCTCGTTTTCGGGGTTGGGCACATGGTTGGGAAAATGCCCGTCAGGCTCCAGAAACTGGCTGCCCTCCACCCACGCGCCAAGGCTTTCCAGCATGGCGGCGTAGAAACCGCCCGCGCCGTTGCCCGCGTCTACCACCACATGCAGGCCCAGCAGGGGCTTAGCTACCTCTGGGTTCACCCCGTCGATGATCAGCTGCCGGAGCGATTGCGCGTAGTGCGGCAGGAAAGGCACCTGCGCAACGTTGCCCGCCGCAGACGGCGCGGCCGCGGGCAAGCGCAGCGCCAGTGCGAGCAGGTCGTCCAGCTCATGGAAGCCCAACCCGCCCTCGCGGGTGAAAAACTTGAGGCCGTTGAGCTTCCAGGGGTGGTGGCTGGCCGTGACCATGATAGAGCCCGTGGGCGCGAAGCCTTCGGTCAGTATCGCCATATACATGGCGGGCGTGGTGCACATGCCGTAATCCTGAGCTGCCGCGCCCGTGGCGGTCACGCCCTCGGCGGTTGCGGCCAGCAATTCCGGGCCGGACACGCGGCTGTCGCGCCCGATGGCGATGGTTACCTGCTCCAAAGGCAGCTTTTCTTTTTCAGCGACAAAGTGCGCAAACGCCGCGCCAAGCGTGCGGGCTACTTCCGCGGTCAGGGTCGCGTCGTCGCCCACGGCGATACCTCGCACGTCCGAGCCGCTCTTGAGTGCTTTCAGATCCATAAAGGCTCCTTTCGGTCCTGTTGCCACGGCACGCGTGGCAGCCTGTGCTCATCTCTCGCAAGCGACCAGCCCGCTAGGGTTCCGCGCCCATGCCCTCGTCCGCCGCCTTGCGCAGCAGCCGGTACACGGGGGCAAGGCGCAACAGATCCGCGGCGAAAAGTTCGGTTATCTGGGACGTATAGGCGACTTTGAGCGGCACGCCGGTGCGCTTGATGTACAGTTCGCGCAGGGGATAGAGCTCCTTAAGCTGCTGGGGCAACTCCGGTGGGGTCCCCATGCGTCCGTAGCGCTGGCCGTACACGTCCAGCCCTGTATCCGGCACACGCGCGTCGGCTAGCACGCGCATGACCTCGTCCGGCTTCTCACGCATATGCCTGCGCAGCGCGTCCATAGCGGGGCGGTTGTTATCCCAAAAGCCCAGCCCCCACTCCACCTCGCGCGGCGAGAGCTCAAACCAGTACATGGCAGAAGTGCTGCGTTCCTCGCCGCCGCGGCGGAACAGCAGCCACATGTGGTCGCGATAGGGCGTTTTATCTTTGGTGAAGCGCGTGTCGCGCCGGATACGGGCCAGGCATTTGGCGGGGCGCATGTCCATATCGTCCGCCACCTGCCGCACGGTGGGCGCCATTGCGTCGATAAAATCATAGAAAGGCTTGCGTACGTAGTTTTCATAGTCCTGCCGGTGCGATTCGAAAAAAGCCGCATCATTATGGAACGAAAGCTCCAAAAAGAAGCGGATCGTCTCCTCCGGAAAACCAGTAAACATTCGTATGCTCACCCTTTCACACTACCCATATTATACAGGGGGTGCGCGTGAAAAACAAGCCTGAAAAGCGCGTTTGCGGCATAGGAAAGCCGCCCGCGGCATTGTGCCCCGGGCGGCTTTCCCATGCTGTTTACTTGTACTCGCCTCGGTTTGGGTCGCTGCGGCGGTGCGCGCGCCCCGTGCCTGCGCCGCCGCCCTCGTTGCGGCGGGGGGCCTGCGTGCCGTAGTCGCCCGCATCGGGCGCGGCGGCACCGTCGTCATACGCGGGTTCCGCGTAGCCGTTCTGCGTTTCGTCATAGCCGCTTTGCTCGCCATAGCCCAGCGGATCGCTGGTATAGCCGTCGTCCTGCGGGTATGCTGCGCCGTCGTCAGCGTAGCCATCGTCCGCGCCCTCGGCGTAAGCGGCGTAGTCGTCGTCCTGCGCCGGTGCGTATGCCTGATCATCGTACGCCGCGTAGGGGTCGTCGGTGCCGTAGGCCGCGCCCTGTCGGTAGGCGGGCTCGTCCGCGGCGGCTTGTCCCCGTGCGGGGCGGTAGGCGGCCTGTGCGTCATACGCCTGATCCACGGGCGCTTCCGGCTCGCTGCGGCGCTGGTAGGCGCTCCAGCCCTTGGGCTTGGGGGCCGCCTTGGCCGCATGGGTCGCCCTTAAGGGCGGCAGGTCGCTGTCGCTGCCATATGTGTGGTAGAGATCTTCATCCGGCTTGGTGTCGCCATAACCGCCGCTCACCAGCGGGTCGTCATCATAAATGCTGGCCTTGTCATATCCGGCGGGGTGGTCAGCGGCGTTACGCTGGTATGCGTTGCGCACATACTTCATGTGCGGCAGTTCCACATCGTTTTGCGGCTCAGGCTCCGCGGCTTTCTGCGCCTGCTTCTGCACAGGCGCGGGCTTTGCGGGAGCTTGCTTTTCCGGTTGCGGGCGGGCCTGCGGTATATCATCCTCGCCCGGGGTCACATAGTCCCTGCGCTTGACGCGCTCCAGATGATCCAGCGCAGCATCCGAGGCACGCTTCTGCTGGCTCTGCTTGCGGGTGGCGAGCACCAGCAGTACGATGGCCCCAACCAACAGCGCGATCGCCACATACATCAGCGGCATGAATACCTGCGCGATGATCTTGGGGATGGGCGCGACGCTCGGGTGGTTTATCTTGGGCACCGTGACCATTTCATAGGTAGGCTCGGGCGTGGGCACCGCAGGCGGTGTGGGCGTTTCCGGCGCGGGGGTGGGCACGGAGAAGGCGATCTGGATCTCGTTGCTCACAAAGGAGTTAGAGTTTTGCAACGCGTCCACGTTTACGGCGGTAAACTGGTATTTGCCCGCCATGCTTAGCGCCGCGTCGCGCGTGAGCTTGCGCGACTGCCCCGCCGGTATGGAGGGGAACGTATAGATGCGCACGCCGCCATGGTAGATGGTCACGTCTTTGGCATCCACGGCGCTGTCGTTGTCCACGGTCACGGTAAAGCGCACGATGCCGGGCTGCGTATACACCTCGGTACGGTCGGCGGCGACGGTCACGTTCAGGTGCACGATCTTGCTAGGGTCTACCGCCGACACGGTGATGGCGTCCGAATCCAGCGACACTTCGTTGCCCGCGTTGTCGATGGCGACCACCCTGAACTGGTAGTCGGTCGTCTGCGTGAGGGTGATCTCCTTCTCCAGCTTGAGCGTGCCGCCTGCGGCCAGCTGCTGGTTGGTGAACACGTCACCCAGCGTCTTGTCAGTCACGCGAACGTCGGTATAGTTGATGTTGCCGTCGTTTTTCAGTTCCAGCGTCAGCATGATCTTGCTGTTGATGGCCACGCCCTTGCTGCTGGAGGTGAGCTTGGCAGTCAGCGCGGCCTCGCCATAGGTGATGGCCTGCGTATCTACCGTCTGGGTCAGCTTTTCCTTGCTGTCGCCGGACGTATAGGTGATGGTGGCGCTGCTGGTCAGGTCCTTCTTGCCCATCGTAACGGGAAACTTGACCTGCGCGGCCTCGCCGGGCTTTAACTCCTCGGCGACGGCCACAGCCTTCTTGGCCACGTCCTTGTTTTCGGTGATGGTGATGTTTTTAAGCGACACGGTGCCGGTGTTGACGATGTCATAGAGCACGGTGACGCTCTGGCCCTCGCGCGCGGTGCCGGGGCTGATGGTGCGCTTGATCTCAATATCAGTCTTGGCTTCGGTGGCGGTCAGCTTGCCGCGGATGGGCTGGCTCTGCGCCTCTTTCTCGCCATTGCTCTTATAGAGGAAGTATTTCACAAAAAACACGATCTGCCCATTGTCCAGCGTGCGCTGGTTCACATTCCACTTGCCTGTCCAGGTTTTGACCTCGCCCGCCTTGAGCGTGGCGGAGCCCTTGACGCCAAAGTCGGTCACAACCTCGCTGGTGGGGCTGTAGAGCGTGAGCGGATCCTTCATGTCGGTTTCGCCTGCGTTGGAGATGGTAATGGTAACAGTAACCTCTCCGGGCGCGGCAAGGCTTTGGGGTGAAACCTCCATGCTGCAAACAATGGGGTCGTCGGCGGCCAGCGCCGCGCCCCCCGCCAGAAGCGCCGCGGCCAGCAGGAGTGCTGCGGCGAGCAGTTTTCGTTTCATATACGCTCGGGCGTTGCCAGGCACGCCCTACCTCCCTTCGGCCTGTTCAGCCGATGATGCTCCGCGGGCGGCAGCCTGCCCCCGCGCGCGTTATGGCTATGCCGGAAAGCCCCCGCCCGCCGTGCGGGCGATGTTGCGCGCGGCGCGCTGATGCTATACAGTCAAGGCTCTCTGGATATTGTAGTTCATCCGCCATGGCGTGTCAAGCAAAACCGCCCGTGCAGTACCTTTACCTATAACATGCAACGTTTTACACGTATGAAACCCTGCCATCCCAGCGGGAAACCCGCCCGCACGCCCAAAGCGGCCCGGGGAGCGCCGTTGCCGCCGCTTTGAAAACAGTCGCCCCTGTGGTATAATCAGGCTGGCGCGCGCAGGCAACACAGCGTGCCGGAGGAGGTTCTGGCCGTTGTACCAGCCGCCGTACGACCCCAACGCGGGGTATGATGCGGACGAGCCCGCCTACACCGTGGATGGCTCGCCCCAGTCCCCCTATGCGGACGACCCCGCCTACCAGACGCCCTCGTCCGGCAGCGCGGCTTTCCGGCGCGCCAAGCGGTTCACGATCTTCAAGCCGCGTCTGGGCAAACCCAACTTCATCCTGTCGGTGCTGGTGAACGCCTTCCGCTTCACGCTGCTCTTGGTGTTTCTGCTGGGCCTGGCGCTTGCGGGCGCGGTGCTGGGCATTGCCAAGGCATATGTGGAAACCGCGCCCACGCTCGACCTTGCCCAACTCAGCGAGCAGGCCCGCACCAGTTTCATTTATGATGCCGACGGCAACGTGATTACCGACTACAAGGGCACCGAAAACCGCGTAATGGTAAGCATCGTGCAGATGCCCATGAACCTGCGGCACGCCTTTGTCGCCGTGGAGGACGCACGCTTTTACACCCATAACGGCGTGGATGTAAAGCGCATCGTGGGTTCGTTTGTGCAAAACATCCTCTCCAACACCAACCAGGGCGGCTCCACCATCACCCAGCAACTGATCAAAAACACGCTGCTCAGCAGCGAGCTCAGCTATAAGCGTAAAATTCAGGAAGCCTATCTGGCCATGCAGCTGGAAACCATGTACACCAAGGATCAGATTTTAGAGTGCTATCTGAACACCATCTATATGGGCGAAAACTACTACGGCGTAGAGGTAGGCGCGGAGGGCTATTTCGGCAAAGGCCTTTCCGAGCTGACGCTGCGTGAGTGCGCGATGATGGCGGGCCTCATCAACAACCCCTACTATTATAACCCGCGCCGTAACTTCTACACCCGCAAGTCCGAGCTGACGGACTACCGCAAGCTGACCAACGACCGCACCGACTATGTTCTGCGCAGCATGTACGAGAGCGAGTTTATCTCCTATCAGGACTATCAGAATGCGCTGGACCCCGCCACCGCCAGTGTGCTGGAAACCTCCACCACCGAGGGCGAGGGCATGTACCCCTACGCGCACTATGTGGAATACGCTGTCAAGGAAGTGGTGGACTGCTTTCTGACGCTCAACGGGCTGGAGGACACCAGCGAGAACCGCTTCAAGATGGAAAACGAGCTGCGCACCGGCGGCTACCGGGTCACGCTTGCTATCGACACGCAGATACAGCAGATCGTGGAGGATACGCTTAAAAACTGGACGAAGTACCCCGCCCTGCGCGACCCCGGCGACAAGGTGTACCGCGCCAAGAACAGCGACGGCAGCTATACGGAAATCATCCAGCCGCAAGCCGCAGCAGTGGTGCTGGACTACCGCACGGGCGAGTTGAAGGCCATTGTGGGCGGCCGTACGCCCCCCACCCAGCGCAAGACGCTAAACCGCACCACCGACATGAAAATGCCCGTGGGCTCGGCTATCAAGCCCATATCGGTCTACGCCCCCGCCATCGAGCTTGGCGCGTCGCCCGCAAGCGTTGTCTACAACATCCCCGTGCCCATCAGCGGCTGGAAGAACAACGAGGGCAAGGATTCCTGGCCCAAAAACTTCGGCGGCGGCTACAGCGGGCCCGCCACGCTGCGCGAGGCGATGAAGCGCAGCCAGAATGTGAGCGCCGTACAGACGCTCATGGGCATGGTGGGCATCGAACGGTCGGTGGATTTCCTGCTCAAGCTGGGCATAGACAAGGATCACATCGATGCCACGCCATTCGGCCTTGCGCTGGGTTCCAGCGGCATCACGCCCGTGCAGATGGCCGTTGCTTTCGGCGTGCTTGGCAACGGCGGCGTATACCAGAAGCCCATCTCGTTTCTGGGTATATCCGACAGTGAAGGCCGCGTCGTATGGGATAGCCATCAGCAGCAGGAGCGGCGGCAGGTGTTCCGCCCCGCCACCGCGTGGCTCGTGGTGGATATGATGAAGGGCGTCGTCAGCGGCGGCACCGCCACCAACGCCAAGATCAGCGGGCAGACCGTCGCGGGCAAAACCGGCACCAACAGCGACCAGCGCGGCATCTGCTTTGTAGGGCTGACGGGCTGGTACAGTTCCTCGCTGTGGATCGGTCACGACAACTATAAGCCCCTCTCTTCCAAAGCTTCGGGCGGCAATAGCGCCACGCTGCTGTGGCAAAGTTACATGGGCGCCATCCACAAGGCCAAAAACCTGCCCAACAAGAACATCCTGGACGGCGACCCCGAAAGCTACGGCCTTACGAAGGTTACCACCTGCGCTGTGAGCGGCCAGCTGGCCACCGACGCGTGCCGTAACGACATGATGGGCTACGGCACTGTAACCGATTACTGGTACACGCCCACCGTGCCCACCGTTGCCTGCCAGATGCACCAAAGCCTGGCCGTGTGCGCGGACAGCAACATGATCGCCACGCCCAACTGCCCCAATGTGGTCAACCGCGGCGTGGTGGTGATCCCGCAGGGGCACCCGCTCTACCAGTTTGTCAATGATGCCAAGTACGGCTCCGTGATCGCTGAATATCTTGGCAGCGCAGCCTCGGCGCTGTGCCCCCTGCACCAGTACGGCTATCAAGGCAGCCAGGCGGATACGGTGGTCACCAATACGCTGATCCCTGACGCGCGCACGCTGATCCAGAGCGCGCAGGGGTTGCTGGGTTCGCTGGAAGCTGGTAGCGCCGCCTACCAGAACATCGAATGGGCCATCAGCAACCTGCAGGCCGTGATCGACAGCCCTTCGCCCAGCAGCGCGGACGTAGCGGGCGCGATGGCGCAGCTCACGCAGGCGATGGCGGGCGCATACTGATACGATTTCAAATCCTTCAGGCGTCATCAATCGCAAGCGATTTTGGTTTATGACGAGGCGCGGATGGCTGCGGCGTAGCGGGGCTACGTCGAGCCGAAGCGATAAAGTCAGCGGGGAAAAGCGCCGTGAGGTCGAAGCGTTGAGGGTTTAAAATCTTATATACAACTCGGCAGCGAGCCGGACGGCAAACGGACCCGAATCCCCTATGGATTCGGGCCCGTTTCTCATATCCGTGACCGCGCCCGCCGTTGCGCCGCGCTCGCTGGCGCTCCGGTGCGGCATCCGTACGCTGTGGCCCGTCGCCACCACAATCATACTGTTTCAAATCTTAAACGCGCAAGGCTCACCGCGCTATTATCCCCATGACATCCTAACGAAAACGTGATGTGGCCCTGTATCGCCTTCGACTCCGCGCCTCGCCACAGCATGAAACCGCTCGTGAGCGAAAGCACATGGCTGCCTTGAAACCGCATCAAGGAATACAACCGGTCACTGAAAGCCCAGCGCCGACAGACACCTGGGTAAGCCCGCGATGGCATTGCGCAACGGCTCGGGGTTCAGCGCGCGCCTGCACACGGCGGGCACTACCCAACCCAGCACAGCCGCATCCGCAGCGGCAAGGAACCCGCCACGCAGCCTACCGGACGCGGCGCTCACAAACAGGCGCATCTGCCGGGTCGCCATTCCGTGCAAGGTGCTGGCCTGCTCAACCAACTGCCTGTCCAGCTCGCCGAACCACATCTCACCCTGTTCCCACAGCGACCCGCTTTCCTCACGCAACGCGGCCAGCGAATCCAGCGAGACAGGCTGAACCGGCTCAGCGGGCTTCATATCACGCGGCGCGCCGTGCAGCGCGGGCGCATAGACCACCGGCAGCGGCGGCTCGTCGCCCATGGGCGTGCTCGCGTCGATCAGGCGGATGGTCTTGTGCCCGTAAGCGCTCACGGCGGCGCGCCCCATGGGGCAGATTTCCACCGTGGGCGTGCGAAGGCCGTTTGCGGGCAGGAGGCTTGCCACCTGCAGCAGCGTGTCGTCATAGGTTCTCACAGCCACGTCGGCCAAGCCCAGCGCGTCGATCATCGTGCGCGCGCACATCTCCGCCTCCGCAGGCGTGTCGCCGCAGAGGCAAAACTCGTCGCCCAGGGCAAAGTGCAGCAGCAGCTCGGTAGCATCGTCCTCATTGCAGGCAAAGCCCTGCCGGTTCATCGCCACGCGGATGGCGGCGATCATCTCCCCGGGGGTGCGCTGCACGCCCACCAGCGGCACGACGGTTACGCTGTCGCGGCTGGCGGCAGCCAGCCGCATACCGCTGCCGGCAAGCCATTCCAACGTCTGCCCCTGTGCTTGCGCGCCCAGCTTAATAAGAGCATCTTGCAGGGTTTGGGTTGTTTCCTGCATGGCACGCTGCTGGTTGGCTAACTGTGCGATCTCGTCTCGCTTCTTGCGCATCATCTCCACGCACAGGGCTTCCGTTGCGCGCTTGCTGTCGCTGCGCGCGGCCTCCAGCTGCATCAGCAGGCTCAGGCGCTCCGCCTCGATATCCTGCAGCTGCTCCTGTGCGGCTTGCACGACCTGCACGCCGCGCCCCTGCGCGTGCAGGTGCCCCATGAACGCCAGCATGAACGCGGCGTTTGCGGCCAGGCTCTGCAAAGCCTGCTCGCGCGTCTCGGGCGACTCCCACGCCTTGGCGAGCGCAACATTCAGGTTTTCGATGGGGTTTTCCACATGGCGATACTCCGGCGCGCGTTCCCCATGCTCGCGGTACGCCGTGCGGATCTGCTTTTCCACAACGGTTTGCAGCGCCTCACCGTGCCGGATGGGCAGCACGGCCTTTGCGCCCTGCGGGGTGAGCGGCGTGCCCGTGACCCGCGCGGCGGCGTGCGCGGCATCGCCCATGCGCGCGGCACCGCTGCGCCCAAGCAGGTTGGCCGCATCGCTGAGCGGCTGATCCAGCCGCTCGATCTGCTCCTCAAACGTAATGCTGCTGTCCAAAATCGCCAGCCGCTTGCCAATGGGCAGCGGCGCATCGCCCTGAGCGTCGCGCCTGCGTTCAACTCTGGCCAGTGGCCGCGGTGATGCGACGACCGGCGCTGGGTGCGGCGGCGTGGCTGGCTGTAGCGCTTGCTCCGGCACGGCAGGCGGTGCGGTGCGGGGCTCTGCGATAGGCACTGCGGCGGCGCGGGGTTCGGCATCGCGCGCCTGCTCGGATGCGCTCGCGGTTTCGGGCTGCAAGGCGGCTTCAGCCTCCGCCACTTCCTCACCTTCCTCCGGCCTACCCTTGCCGCGGCGCAGCGTACCGCGCCGCTGCCGCCAGTTGACCGTCAACTCCGGGTTCCAGTAGAATGTGCGCTCGGTGCCGTCGAGCATCGGCACGGTATGCAAAAGATAGCTGTCGTTGCCAAAGGGGCGCATAGCCGCCATGTCCGGCTGCGCATCGCAAGGCACAGGGCCGTAGAGCACCTGCCCACGCCGAACCAGCACCTGCCGCGAAAGCGCGCCGGTACCATCCGCGCCCTCGGCAAAGACCTCGAACACCCCATCTTCCGTAAACTCGCAGATCACATCGGAATAGATGGCAAACTGGTTCATTTCGCCTTGCCCCGGGTCGTAATTGCGGTTCTGGCGCACCTTGGCCAGCTCCTTGCCCTCGCTGGTCAGTTGGATGGCGCACAGGCTGCCCATCGTGCGCATCCGCTCCTTGAACGTGCTCTGTTCGCGCTTGTCCGGCACGATGCGCAGGCTTCCCTGATCCGGAAACGAAACGGTTTTCTCGCGGAAAACAAAGCCGTCTCGCGTGCAAAGCGGTACAACTCGGAAGATCACGCGCTGCTGGTTGTCTTCTTCCAGAAAGGCAAGCGTGACCGTACCATTGATTTGCTTCATATTATTCCACAAACCTCCAAAGCATATGTATAATTGCTGACCTTTTGGTGACGATCGCATGAACAATCATGAATTAGTTTAAACGCGGAAGCCGTTTTCGTCAAGTGGTCGCGGACAGGGAAATGAAAATCTTACCTGTTCGCCCGCGAGCAAAAGCTTCGTATGGGCGGTGTGTAACCCCTGTAAAAATGATACGGAAATGTGTTGACATCTTAACATTTTTGTAATATATTAGACGCGGGCGATACGGTTCGCCCGCCAAAGGAGGTCCTGACCCATGGCATATGCACGAAACCGTCATGCCCCGCCCCGCCCGGCGGCCTGCATCCTGCTGGTGGCTCTCCTCGCCGCACTGGCGCTGGGCGCTGTCTTCCCCGCGGCTGCCCGCGCAGCCAGCACCGGCATCCTGAACGCGCGCGTGGTGCTGCGCAAATCGGCGGAGGAAGAATCCAAAGCGCTGCAAACGTTGCCCAAAGGCGACGAAGTCGATGTGCTGTCCATCTCGGGCAGCTGGTATAAGGTCAGCTACGGCAAATACACCGGCTACGTGATGAAGAAGTACGTGACCGTGAGCAAGAAATCCGCTATCGCAAATGCAGACAAGATCAAGGCCTTGGGCGATGCGCCCGGCGCGCTGCACGTCGGCGACGAGGGCACCGATGTGAAGAAGCTGCAAAAAGCGCTGGACATTCTGGGCTTTTACGAGAAGACTGTGGACGGCAAGTACGGCGATGGCACCACCACTGCCGTGGCCCTCTACCAGCAGGCGGAAGGCCTCACGCCGGACGGCATCGCGGGCAAGAGCACCATCAAGGCCATCTTCGGCAGTTGCGCCAAAACGGCGGATATCACCGTGTCCGGCGAGGACGCCGCCGATGCGAAGAGCACCGGCACTACCACCACCAAGAGCAGCAAATCCACCGCTTCCAGCAGCAGCGACAGCATCAAGAGCATCGAGGACATCGGCACTGCGCCCGCCGCCAGCAAGGAAGGCGACAGCGGCACCAAAGTCAAGAAGCTGCAACAGGCGCTCAAACTGCTGGGCTACTACAGCGGCGATGTGGACGGCGACTACGGCGATAAAACCATCGCCGCCGTCAAGCGCTTCCAGAAGAACCGCGGCATGAATCAGGACGGCGTGGCGGGCAGCAGCACCATCCGCGTGCTGTTTGGCACGTCCTCATCCACCAGCACATCCTCCGGCAGCAGTTCCTCCAAGAGTGAAGCGAAAACCTACAAGACCGAAGTGTTGGACTGGTTTGCCGACAATGTATCCTCGGTGATCCCCAAAAAGGCGAAATTCACCATTAAAGACGTGCGCTCCGGCAAGACCTTCACCGCCGTACGTTGGAGCGGCCTCAACCACATGGATGCGGAGCCCGCCACCAAGGACGATACCGCGGCCATGAAGAAAATTTTCGGCGGCGCGTGGAGCTGGAACCGCAGGGCCATTTTGATCCTGTACCGCGGGCATGTGTACGCGGCCAGCATGAACGGCATGCCGCACGGCACCAGCACCATTGACAACAATTTCGACGGGCACTTCTGCATC
>Ga0351890_10117_pt1 | contig 30542 bp, 27 predicted proteins | sample TotcelFGM3001M15_FD_206743 | JGI IMG/M metagenome (GOLD analysis project Ga0351890, IMG submission 206743) | Enriched cells from coal bed in the Powder River Basin, Montana, United States - Total cells FGM rep3 HSBNCT.FGM.300.1.M15 ...
TCTGGCGCCGGCCGCGGCCGCCGGAGAAATCAAAAGACCCACCCCCGCGGGGGATGGGTCTTGAATACAATTGCCTCAAGATTTTCCTGTAGAGGCGGGTTTAAAACCCGCCCCTAAACATTTTAGCCAGGCAAGGCTAACTCCCGTTTGACTTCCGAGAGATCCATTTCTCCCAGGGAAATGGGGGTCCGGGATTCCAGTTGCTCGATTTCCTGCTGCACCAGTTCCTTCTCCAAGTGCCGGTCCTCATGGATAAACTGGCAATATTCTTCGAACAGTTCCTTTTTCAGGTCAGGGGAGAAGAGTTTTTCCTTCTTAAACTTTTCCTCCAGACTGAGGATATTGTCCAGAAGGTAGAAATATATGGAGCGGGCCTCGGCCAGCCGGCCGCTTTGGGCCAACCGGTCGGCCCGGGCCTGAGAGCGCTTTAGCTTGACTTCAGCCTCGGCCAGGGAGGCGGCCTCATCCACGACCTCTTCCATCACCCGGTCAATGGACTCCAGGATATCGTCAAGTCCCTGGTCTTCTTCTTTCAGGATTCCCCGGGCTGCATCCACCCGATCCGCCATGTCCAGGATAATATCCACCAGTTCTCTCTTGGAGTACTTCTTCAACCGCTCTTTCAGTTCCGCCTGGTTGAGAAATTTCTCCGGTTCCTGGTTCCAGGCCCGCAACAATGCCAGCACGTGGGTGCAGAGGGCCTCGCCTTCTTCCTGGGGGCAGGCGCACACATAGGTGAGCTGATCGTCCTTAATCCTGACCTCTACCCGAAAAGGTTGTTCATCCACTACCAAGCCCCGGAGACGATCAGGCAAGCGGTAGCCATGCTTGACCTGATGATTCTCGACCAGCAACCGGGCCTTGGCGTTGTCCTCCGGCGTCCCGATCTGATCCAGTGTCTGGGCGTCTATTTCTTCAAAGCGCATGTCGTGCACAATTCCTTAATTATTTTATTAAAATTTAACACATTGGCAGCACAAGGCAACCGTTAAATGACCAATTTGGCAAGGAATTAGAAATTTTTTCCCCGGACGGGGTAATATGATTGGCTCCGGCGGAAAAGCTGGTTGAGGCGGGATTCCAGGTCCAGGCGTTTAAGCTCCAGGGCCGGGCCGCGATCCTCCGGCCACACCCGGAGGGGTTCTCCCACCAGCAGGGCGATGCGGCCCAGAGGCAGGGGCAGTTCAAACCGGTCCCAGGTGTCAAAGGTCAGTTTGCGGCGGGCGGCCACGGCCACAGGGAGGATGGCGGCCTGGGTCTCCCGGGCCAGGTAGAGGGGACCTTTCTGGGCCACCCGGGCCGGACCCCGGGAACCGTCGGCAATCATGCCGCAGCTATACCCCCGGCGGCACCAGCCGGCCATCCGGCGCAGGGTCTCGACCCCGCCTTTGCGCCGGGACCCCAAGAGCACCGTGAACCCCAGACCCCGGGCCACCTGGGCGATGAACTCCCCGTCCCGGCTGGGGCTGGCCATCAGCACCATGGGAGGTTGCACCCCCCGGTACCGCTGGGCAAAGAACAGGGGGCTGAGCAGGTGGCAGTGCCAGGTGGTATAGATGACCGGCGGCCCCGATATGATAAGCTTCTTCACCTCCGGCGCCGCCACCAGCTCACCGGGGCAGGTCAGCAGGTAAGCCTGCACCAGACGCCGCGCCAGGCCCGGAGCATGGCGGCGCCACAGAGGATGGTCCCAACGAAGTTTCATGGCCGTAGGCGCTTTGTCATAAAAAGTTTTGCCAACCGGGCCGGCCCTATTCCCGATGCACCAACTCTATCCGGCCTTGAAAAGTTCAAAGTTCAAAGTTCAAAGCAAAAGCCGGGATGCGCAGTGCGCATCTTACATATTATAGGGATTGCCAAAAGTTTTTTCCGATCCTTGATATCCACAAATTCCCCCTAACCCCACTTTAATAAATGGGACAACTATAAGGAATTGCTGACAAAGTCCCCCTTTGAAAAAGGGGGATTTAGGGGGATTTAAGAACCTCCAAGGTGAAGGAATTTATGGCAAACGCTATAATGGCTACTTCTTCGACTCCAGGCGTTCCAGGACCTTGGGGGTGTAGAGGTCGTGCTCCAGCAACTCGGGTGACACCGGCCGCATCATATTGAGCTTCATGATCAGAAAGTTGAGGCGGCGCATCTGCTTGAGCTTTTCGGCCTCATCCGGCATGGCGGCCACCAGGTCTTGCAACTGCACCACTTCCTGGCGCAGCACCACCTCCGGCGGCAGGCAATCGGCGTTTTTCAAGATCTTGTAAGCCATGCGCAAATCCGGGGGAATGTGGCTGTCGTCCTCCAGGTTGAGGGGTTGGCCCTTGCCCTGGAGGTCATCGAAATCCCCGGCCTCAATGGCCTCCCGGATACGATTGTCGGCAAGCTTGGCAAAAAAGTCCATAGTAACGATTATCCCCTGGCGGACAATAAGAAGCCTGAAAATATGAAACCGCCCCGCCCGGTGGTTTTTTCAAGGAATGATGGCGGGCATTGCCCGCCCTACACGGTAGGGTGCGCAATGCGCACCCTACATTCCCAGCGCCTTCGCCAATTCTGAATTTTAAGCTTAAAACTGACTACTGACTACCGGCTACTGACTGCTGATAGCTGACCGCTGATAGCTAAAAATCACCGCCGCTTCCGGGCCCGCTCCATATCCCGCTTCTCCTCCCGGTTGCGGATGGTCTCCCGTTTGTCGTATTTCCTCTTCCCCCGGGCCAGGGCGATCTCCACCTTGGCGTGTTCATTGCGGAAGTACATGCGCAAGGGGATCAGTGTATAGCCCTTCTCCTGGGTCTTGCCCAACAGACGCTTCAGTTCCCAGCGGTTCAGCAGGAGCTTGCGGGGCCGCTCCGGGTTGTGGCTGTCCAGCGCCGCATGGGTATAGGGGCTGATATGGACATTGTACAGGAAGAGCTCCCCGTCCTTAAAGCGGGCGTGGGCGTCGCTGATGTTGGCCTTCCCCTGGCGCAGGGATTTAACTTCCGTCCCCTTCAGCACCAGCCCGGCTTCATACAAGGCATCGATGGCATATTCGAACAAAGCCTTCCGGTTCCGGCAGATGATCTTGAGGTTGTCTTCTTTCATAGGACTCGATTGGCGACCAGGGGGCGCCCAAACCGGAAAATATCCGGGAAACGGTGATCCATTTCGTTGTTGACGTACTCGTTGACTTCCTCAACCGTGGCCAGGGTCAGGGCCCGGCGGGCGATTTTGGTGGCCTCGCCCAGGGAGGTCATGCGGATGACCCTTTTTACCACCGGGATGGAGGTGGGGTTCATGGAGAACTCTTCCACGCCCAGCCCCAGGAGCACCGGGATATAGAGCGGGTCGCCGGCCATCTCGCCGCACATGGCCACCCGGATGCCCAGCTTACGGCTGACCTGGACCACGTCCCGGACCATGCGCATCACCGCCGGGTGGAGGGGCTCGTACATGTCCGCCACACTCTTGTTGCCCCGGTCGATGGCCAGGGCATACTGGATCAGGTCATTGGTGCCGATGCTGAAAAAATCCGCCTCCCGGCCCAACAAATCCGCCAGGGTGACCGCGGCGGGCACCTCGATCATGGCCCCCACCGGTAATCTCTGATCAAAGGCGACATCTTCCCGGGCCAGTTCTCCCTTCACCGACTCCAGCAGCAAGCGGGCGTCATGCAGCTCCCGGGGGCTGGAGATCAGGGGGAACATAACCCGAACCGTGCCGAAGGCCGAGGCTCGAAGAATGGCCTTGATCTGGGTCCGGAAAATCTTCTGCTCCTTGAGACAGAAGCGGATGGCCCGGAGCCCCAGGGCCGGGTTCATCTCCGGCGCATATTCCAGCGGGGAAAGAAACTTGTCGCCCCCGATGTCCAGGGTGCGAATGGTAACCTCCCGGGGGGCCATGGCCTCCACCACCTGCCGGTAATGCTGAAACAGCTCCTCTTCGGTGGGCAATTGGCGCTGGCGCAGATAGAGAAATTCGGTGCGGTAGAGGCCGACCCCGTCGGCGCCGTATTTCTGGGCCAGGGAGACTTCGTCCGGCTGCTCGATGTTGGCCAGCACCCGGGTGGGATGGCGATCGCTGGTCCAGGCCGGCAGGGAACTGCCCTGGGTCACTTCCCACTTGAAGGTCTCGAATTCCTCCCGGCGGACCTCGTAACTCCGGCGCATGGCCTCGTCGGGATTGACGATCACCCGCCCGCTGAGGCCGTTGACGATGACCTGTTCTCCGGATTCGATCTCCAGGGTGGCGTTGTCCAGCCCCACCACCGCCGGAATCTCCAGGGAATGAGCGATGATGGCCGTGTGGGAGGTCTTGCCGCCCCGCTCGGTGATAAATCCCAACACCTGGGACCCGGACATGTGGGTGGTTTCCGCCGGGGACAGGTCCCGGGCCACGATGATCACCGGTTCGGGGAACTCAAAGGTCTTACTGGCGCCCCGGCCGGTCAGGTGGCCCCGCAGGCGCCGGTAGACCGCCTCCACGTCCTGGATGCGCCCCCGGATGTGTTTGTCCCCGATGCGCTGGAACACTTCCTTGATCTTCAGAAAGGCCTGGTAGAGCGCCCGCTCGGCGTTGAAGTTCTGTTCCTTGATGAGCTTCTGGGTCTCCAGGAGCAGCATCCGGTCCCGGAGAATGAGCAGGTGCAGCTCCAGGATATGGGCATGTTCCTTTAAATCGTTGGCAATTTCCGCCCGGAGGCGGGTGAGTTCCTCTTCCGTCTGGTCCACCGCCCGGTTGAAGCGCTTCAGCTCATCGGCAACCTCCTGGTCGTTATAGAGCAGGCGCGTCGAAACCTGGCCTTCCTGGGTCAGGACGTGGGCCGGCCCCATAACAATACCGGGGGAGGCGGCAATACCTTCGAGCAGGCGATTCTTGCGGCTCATGTCTCCTCAAACTTGCGGGCGAACAGGGAGGTAATGGAGGTGGCCGCCTCCCGGGCCTGGGGACCCCGGGTCCGCAGCACCAGCCTGGTTCCCTGGGGGCAGTCCAAGGCCAGGACGTCCAGTAAATCCCGGGCGTTGACTACCTGGCCTTCTTTCTCCAGGGTGATGTCGGCGTCGAATTGCTGCGCCGCGGTGGCGATTTTTGCCACCGGCCGGGCATGCAGCCCCAGGCGGTTTTCCACCCAGAGTTCCTTTTCTACGGTCCAGAGCTTGGTTTCGGTCATTGCCATTGTATCATGAAATCCAATGTGGAATCAGGTTGTCCCAGGCTTCGAAAAAATCCCGTAGGGTGCGTCTTACGCACCAATTGATGACCGGGTATGCTATGCAGTTTTCCATAGGGTGCGTTCCACGCACCAATTAATCAGAGGATCAGCGGAACCGGCGGGCAGTGCGCCGCTACATATCTGTCACCTTGTGGCAGGGGCGGGTTTGAAACCCGCCCCTACGGCCCCACCCTCTCACTCCACCCTTCCCTGCTCCTTGAGGGCCAAATAGGTCTGGTAGACCTGGCGCCGGGGAATCTTCAAATCCCCGGCCACCTGGTCCGCCAGGCGCCGCCCCGTTAAACCGCTCTCTTTGAAGGCCTTAAGCAGGCAATCGGTCAGGTCCGCCGGCGGGATCACCATTGCGGCCGCCGGGCAGGAGAGCACCAGGGCGCATTCACCCCTGATCTCAACATCTTGCAGCTTCCGGGCGACATCCGTTACCTGCCCCCGCCAGGTTTCCTCGAACTTCTTGGTGAGTTCCCGGACCACCAGGACCTCACGGTTGGCCATGGTGCCGGCGATCTCCGCCAGGGTCCGGGCCAGCCGCCGGGGGGACTCATACATGATAATCACTCGGGGCTCCGGCGCCAGGGCCTGGAACATTTTTAGCCGCCGGCCTTCGCCCCGGGGCAGGAAACCCACGAAAAGTATATCTCCTTTGAACCCGGAAAGCGAGAGCGCCGCCACCCCGGCGGCCGGGCCGGGTATGGCCTCCACCCTCACCCCCGCCTCCCAGGCCCGGGCCACCAGGTCGGCCCCGGGGTCCGAAAACCCCGGCGTCCCGGCGTCGCACACCAGGGCCACGTTTTCGCCGTCCGTGAGCCGCCGGATCAACTCCGGCCCCCGGGAGGCCTGGTTATGGGCGTGGTAGCTGATGAGCGGCGTCTTTATCTCGAAATGGCTCAAGAGCCGGCGCGTATGGCGGGTATCCTCCGCGGCGATGAGGTCTACCTCTTTCAGCACCCGCAGCGCCCGGAGGGTGATGTCCTCCAGGTTGCCGATGGGGGTAGCGACGATGAAAAGCGTGCCGATGGTGCTCACCTCAAAATGCGTTGACTCTGCTTCTCGTTCCCAAGCTCCCGCTTGGGAACGCAATTGCCCGCCAAGCTCTGCTCGGCCACGGGAGGCATCTGGACGCAATCACCCATGCTGGTCAACCCTCACCCTGAATCCTCTTTCTCCTTCGCTTCAAAATGCATCCTGAATAATCTCCACTTCCGGTTCATCCCCCGCCAGGGTAACAGCCACCACATCGAAGCGCACCGGGGACCCGGTGAGACGTTTGGCCTTGAGGTAATAATCCGCCAGCCGCCGCAACCGGCCTTGTTTAGCGGAATTAACCGCCTCTTGGGGCGCCCCGAAGCTTGATCCCCGCCGGGTCTTGACCTCCACCACTACCACCGTCTTGCCCTGCCGGGCGACGAGGTCGATCTCGCCCAAGGGGGTCACATAATTGCGCTCCAGGATTTTATAGCCCTGCTGCCTCAAGGCCGCCGCAGCCAGGTCCTCGCCGTGATCCCCCAATTGCCGCCGCGGGTCCGAGGGCGGACACATGGGTCCGCCCCTACGGGTTGTTGCGATTGGTCTGGTTTTACATGTGGTCAGCCAGCGATCAAACTCATCGCTGCCTCTGGATCGCGGATTTTCCCGATCCAAATCCCATCGCAGAGGATTTGTGGAAATATATTCCCTGATGCGGTTCAAAGATGCCTCATCCCGGATCACATGGTCATAAAAACTGCGCTGCCACAAACTCCCCTGAAACTGTGGCCATCCATGCTCCTTGACCCCATGAATATATTCATTGGTAGTCATGGTCTTAAACCACTGCATTATCTTTTGTAGGGGCGCACCCATGTGTGCGCCCTGGCGGCAGGCTGGCAAAGCCGATTCGGTATTCTCCGCCAACAGCGCGATTCCATGGAAATGGTTCGGCATGACCACATAAAAATCTGTTTCCAGGGCGGAAAACTTGCTTTCCAGTTTGTGCCACCATCTTTCCACCATACACCCGGCCTGATTAAGCCGCATCTCGCCGTGAAGAATTTCCCCCAATAAAGCTTGCCGACCTTGAACACAAACCGTGACAAAATAGGCCCCTTCCTGCGAATAATCGTACCCGGATAGTCGAGGCGATTTGCGGTGCCGTATCATTCCCCGCCCCCTAACCATTCCTTCACGCCACGGAAGGTGCGGCGATGAAGAACGCAGGGCCCCCAGCAACGCAGGGCCTCCAGGTGCTCGGGGGTGCCGTAGCCCTTGTGCCGGGCGAAGTTGTATTGGGGGTAGCGCTGGTGCAGGTCCTCCATTAGCCGGTCCCGATAGACCTTGGCCACCACGGAGGCCGCGGCGATGGAGGGACAGCGGTCGTCCCCCTTGATCACCGGTTGCTGGGGGTAAGTCAGAGGCAGGGGCAGGTGGCCGTCCACCAGGACCATTTCCGGGACCCGGGCCAGGTCCCGCACCGCCCGGGCCATGGCCGCAAGCGAGGCGGCCAGAATGCCCTGGCGCTCGATCTGGCGGGGTCCTATGGCATGGATGGCCAGGGCCAGGGCCTGGCGCCGGATTTGGCCATCCAGGTCCAGCCTGATTTCCGCAGACAGGCGCTTGGAATCCCGGAGCCCGGGAAAAGCGGCGCCGGCGGGGAGGATCACGGCCGCGGCCACCACCGGACCCGCCAAGGGGCCCCGGCCCACCTCATCCACGCCGGCAATTAAAGTCAATCCCTGAAAACGCCAGAATCCTTCCGGGTCAGCAAGTACGTCGTCGCTGCCCGAAGGAAGGCTCATTGCACCGGAGACCGCTTTTCTTTGATCCGGGCCGCCTTGCCCTTCCGGTCTCTCAGGTAGTAGAGGCGGCTCTGCCGGACTTTGCCCCGGAAGAGGACCACCACCTGGTCGAGGTTGGGAGAATGGATGGGAAAAACACGCTCCACCCCCACGCCATACGAAACCTTGCGCACCGTAAAGCTGGCCCCGGTGAGGCCGCCCCGTTTCCGGATGACCACTCCCTTGAAGACCTGGATGCGCTCCTTGTCCCCTTCTACAATGCGTACATGCACTTCCACGGTATCCCCGGGGCGAAACGCCGGCAGGTCGCCGCGCATCTGCTCCCGGGCTAATTGGTCTACACGTTCCATATCCTCACCTATTTTCCGCCTGGCTTACCGCCAGGGATTTTATGAATTCCCGGTCATCTTTGCTGAGGACGGCTCGGGCCAGCAAATCCGGCCGCCGCGTCACCGTCCGGGCCACGGCCTGTTGACGCCGCCACCGGGCAATACGCTGATGGTCGCCCTCCAGCAACACCTGGGGAACCTCGTGTCCTTCGAAAACCCGGGGGCGGGTGTAGTGGGGGTATTCCAGCAGGCCCTCCTGGAATGACTCTTCTTCGGTGGCCCCCTCGCCCCCCAAAACCCCGGGAAGCAGCCGGGTCACCGCGTCCGCCACGATCAAAGCCGGGATTTCTCCCCCGGTTAGAATATAATCGCCTATTGACAGCTCTTCATCAATATAAAAATGAATCCGGCCGTCCACCCCTTCATAGTGCCCGCAGATGAGCAGCAAGTGGCTCTTACCCGCCAACTCCCGGGCCTTGGCCTGATTAAACGCCGCCCCCCCTGGACCCATCAGGATCACCCGGGTCTCGGGGTCTTCCGCCTTGGCCGCCCGGATGGCCGCCACCAGCGGCTCAATCTTCATGACCATCCCGGGGCCGCCGCCGAAAGGCCGGTCGTCCGTCACCTGGTGGCGGTCGGGGGCGAAATCCCTCAGATTGATCACCGTATAGGTGACCGCCCCCTGGACCTGGGCCCGGTGGAGCATACTCTGGCTTAAGGGGGAGGCAAAAAACTCGGGAAACAGGGTCAGCAGATCAATCCGCATAAGCTTCCAGCAACCCCAAGGGAGGCAATACCTTGATCACCCCCGCCTCCAGGTTGATGTCCACAATCACCTCTTCCACCGCCGGCAGCAGGATCTCCCGCTCCCCCCGGCGCACCACATAGACGTCATGGCCCGGGGTGGGAATGATATGGTCCAGGTACCCCAGCAGGGCGCCGTCGGCTTCATTGACCACTGACAGACCCAGCACCTGGAACCAGTAGAATTCTCCGGGCGGCAGCCTCGGGAACCGGCGCCGGTCTCCCAAAACTTTAAGCCCCGCCAGTTCTTCCGCCCGGCTCCGGTTATCGACGCCTTCAAGCCACAACAGCACCTGGCTTTTGTGGCGCCCCGCCTTGATCACTTCATAGCCCCGGCCGCCGATCCAGACCTCGCCTAAGGCGGCGAAGACCTCGGGGTCGCTCGTGGCGGCCTCGGCATCGGCCCGAACCTTGATGGCCCCTTGGAGGCCTTGGGCTCCGGAAACCTGCCCCAGACCGATGAGCGCCTCGGGGTGCGGCGGTTTGCTACTCAAGGATTTCCAGGACCGCCCGTTTGCGAATTTTGGTGGACGCGGCGCTGAGAATGGTGCGCATGGCCCGGGCCGTACGCCCCTGTTTGCCGATCACCTTTCCCAGATCTTCCTTGGCCACCTTCAGTTCAATGACGGAGGTCTGCTCCCCTTCGATTTCGTTGACCTGGACCTGTTCAGGGTTATCTACCAGTGACTGCGCGATGAATTTCACCAATTCCTTCATAGTAGCCACCTCTGTCAGGGGATCGGACCGTCAACCTCCCTGCTGCTTTCGGGCCGGGCTCAGGCCTCCGGCGCCGCCGCGCTTCGGGTCCGCTTCAGGAGACTGGCCACCGTATCGGTGCAGGTCGCGCCCTTGCTCACCCACTTCTGGAGCAGGTCTTCCTTCACCGATACCGCCGCCGGTTCCTGGCGCGGGTCGTACGTGCCGATAATATCCAAAAATCTGCCATCGCGGGGCGACTCACTGTTGCTTACCACGATGCGATAGAAGGGGCGCTTTTTCGCCCCGTAACGGGCCAACCGAATTCTTATTGCCATACCGCTCCTTTATCCTCCTGAGGTTTAATGGGTCATGGGTAGGCCGGATGTAGGGGCGGTTCGCGAACCGCCCCTACGGCCCCCATCACATTTCTTCACATAAAATTCATCGGCAAGCGGCCCTTGCCCTTCTTGCCGCCTTTGGCCACCTGCTTGATCATTTTTTGGGTCATGGTGAAATTTTTCAGCAGCCGGTTGACGTCCTGGACCGTGGTGCCGCTCCCCGCGGCGATACGCCGCCGGCGGCTGCCGTTGATCAGGTTGTGGTCGTTGCGCTCCCCGGGCGTCATGGAGCTGATCATGGCTTCCACCCGTTTCAACTCCCCTTCGTCCGGCTGCATACCTTTCATGGCCTTGAGCTTACTACCCAGCCCCGGAATCATGGACATGATCTGTTCCATGCTGCCCATCTTCTTGATCTGCTTGAGCTGTTCCCTGAAGTCGTCCAGGGTAAAGGCCTCCTGGCGCAGCTTCTTTTCCAACGCCTGGACCTGATCGGCGTCAAAGGCCTCCTGGGCTTTTTCGATCAGGGTGAGCACGTCGCCCATCCCCAAAATCCGCGACGCCAGGCGCTCCGGGTGAAAGACCTCCAGGGCGTCGAGCTTTTCCCCCACCCCCAGAAACTTGATGGGCTGGCCGATAACCTCCCGCATGGACAGCGCCGCCCCGCCCCGGGCGTCGCCTTCCACTTTGGTCAGGATCACCCCGGTGAGCTTGAGCAGATCATGAAAACTCTGGCCCACCGCCACTGCGTCCTGGCCGGTCATGGCGTCCGCCACCAGGAGAATTTCATTGGGATCGACCGCCGCCCGGATGGCTTTCAGTTCTTCCATCAACGGGGCGTCGATATGCAGCCGCCCGGCGGTGTCCAAAATCACCGTGTCAAAGCCCTGGGCATAGGCCGCTTCCATGGCGGCCCCGGCAATGGCCACCGGGTTCTGCGTCGCATCAGAGGGGTGCACCGCTACCCCGAGGTCGGCCCCCAGGCGCTTGAGCTGCTCGATGGCCGCGGGCCGCTGCACGTCCGCGGGCACCAGATACGGCTGCTTCCCCTGCCCCTTGAGGCGCTTGGCCAGCTTGGCCGCGGTGGTGGTCTTCCCGGACCCCTGCAAGCCCACCAGCATGATCGCCACCGGCGGCTTGCCGCTCAGGTCCAGCCGGGGCGACTCCCCGCCCAAGAGCGCGGTCAATTCTTCGTGGACGATCTTGATGACCTGCTGGGCCGGGGTCAGGGACCGCATGACCTCTTCGCCGACGGCCCGCTCCCGAATGCGCTCGATAAAGGCCTTGGTGACCTTATAGTTGACGTCGGCCTCAAGCAAGGCCAGACGCACCTCGCGCAGGGCCTCGCCCACCTGGGCCTCATTGAGCTTGCCGCGGCCTCTAAGCTTCTTGAAGACGGCGTCTAACTTGTCGGATAAACGATCAAACATTTTCTTTTTGTAGGGGCGCACCTATGTGCGCCCAAGGAGGCGGGCACACAGGTCCGCCCCTACATTTCCCCTCGTTCCCAAGCTCCGGCTTGGGAATGAAACTTTCCGCCCAAGCTCTGCTTGGGCTCCGCCCGTGATTGATAAAGTCCGAGGAGCCGAATAATGACGGGCAGTGCCAGTCACCCATTGTACCCTTGTTATACCAGAAAACCAAAAACTGAAAACTGAAAACTATCCTTTAATGACCCCCAACGGCTTCAGCCGGGCCACCTTTTTGGCGATCCCGGCGCCGTGGACCACGTCCACCACGCCTGAGACGTCCTTGTAGGCCTCGGAAATCTCTTCGTCGATGGTGCCCCGGCCGGCGCCCCGGACGATGATGCCTTGGGCCGCCAATTCCTGAATAATGGACCGGCCCCGGGCCACCTTCTTGGCCTGGTGCCGGCTCATCAGCCGCCCCGCCCCGTGGCAGGTGCTGCCGAAGGTTTCCGTCAGGGCCTTTTCGGTCCCCACCAGCACATAAGAGTAACGCCCCATGTCCCCGGGGATGAGCACCGGCTGGCCGGTCTCCCGGTAGGCCTCGGGCACCTCGGGGTGATGCGGCGGAAAGGCCCGGGTGGCGCCTTTGCGATGCACACACACTTTCCGGGGCTTGCCCTCCACGCTGTGGGTCTCGATCTTGGCGATGTTGTGGCAAACATCGTAGACCAGTTCCATGCCCAAATCCCGGGGGCCTATATGAAAAACCTGCTCGAAGGACTCCCGCACCCAGTGGGTGATGAGCTGCCGGTTGGCGAAGGCGAAGTTGGCGGCCCCGGCCATGGCGGCCAGGTAGCGCTGGCCTTCCGGCGACGTCAGGGGAGCGCAGCAGAGCTGGCGGTCCGGCAGTTCGATGCCGTACTTGGCGCTGGCCTTGAGCATCACCTTGATGTAGTCCTCGCACACCTGATGCCCCAGCCCCCGGGAGCCGGTGTGGACAATGGCCGTCACCTGCCCCGGGAACAGCCCCAGCTTAGCCGCCAGAGCCGCATCGTAAATCTCGTCGATATAACCGACTTCGACAAAGTGGTTGCCCGAACCCAGGGTGCCCAACTGGTCCTTGCCGCGGTTTAAGGCGAAGTCCGAGACCAACTCGGGGTCGGCGCCGGGGATGGCGCCCCCGGCCTCTATGTGGGCCAGATCGGAGGCCTCGCCGAAGCCCTCTTTCACCGCCCAGCGGGCCCCGTCCTTGAGCACCTTCTTAAAGGCCGCGCCGGTGAGCTTAAAATCCTGACGCCGGGAACCCACCCCCGAGGGAATGTTGCTGAACAAAGTGTTCACCAGGCTTTCCATCCGGGGCGCCACCTGCTCCCGGCTCAGGCGCGTCCGCAGCAGGCGCACGCCGCAGTTGATGTCGTAGCCCACGCCGCCGGGGGAGACGATGCCCTCTTCCAGGTCGAAGGCCGCCACGCCGCCGATGGCGAAGCCGTAGCCCCAGTGGATGTCGGGCATGGCCAGGGAGGGTCCCACGATCCCCGGGAGGGTGGCGACGTTGGCCACCTGCTGGAGGCTCTGGTCGGACTCAAGCATCGGCAGCATCTCTTTGGAACAAAAGATCAGCCCCCGGGTGCGCATCTTGCCCTCCCGGGGAATCTCCCAGCGGTATTGGTCGATTTGCCGCAGCTTAATCATGAGTCAGTGGTCAGTTGTCAGTGGCCAGTGGTCAGTTCTCTGACTCCTGGTATTGACCGGTGGCACAGCCTTTCCAGGCTGGGCACGATTAACCCGATTCCTTGGGCACAGGCTGGAAAGCCTGTGCTACCAATATAAAACTTACAAATCCAGCACCACCGTGGCCTCCCACCCATCTTTAACCGGCACGATGCTCAACTGATGGAAGGTCGCGGCCTTGACCGCGGTTAGCGAAGGGTGGCGGGCGGGATCGAAATTCTCGCCGGTTACCCTGGCCTCAAGACGCTCGGGGGTCAAAGACTCAATCTGAAAATCCCGGCCCAAAAATCCATCCGTATCAAAAAGATAGAGCAGGTAATTAAGCCAGTCAACCAGGAGGGCTTCCCGATCAATGGCGGTCAGGCTCACCTCCCGGGTCGCCCGGCGCCTGAGATACCGCCGGTCAGTCAGGGTCGCGCTCAAGGCGCGCCCGGCATTTTCAAAGAGCTCCGGAAGATCTTTGCCCCACAAGCGCCAGGCCAGGTCTGCGGTGTGGGGCAGCTGGCGGTAAGGGCGGCGCTGGGGAGAAGTTGCCGGTTTTTTCCCCATCATGGACCAAATTACCGCCGCTGCCAGTTGCCGGGGTCCCGGGCCGCGGCCGCCCCCAACTCAAAGGCCTTGAGATTCGAGGCCAGGAATTTTTCCTTGGTGCGGGTGCGGATCACCGACAGGATGTCCTGGGCCGCAATCGGCAGGGATTCGGTGGCGGCCAGGGCCCCCAGGAGGACCATGTTGACCGCCAGGGGGCTGCCCGCCTCCAGGGCCAGGGCGCCGGCGTCGAAGGCCAGCAGCGCCCCTACCTGGGCCGCCAGCCGTTGGAACATCTGTCCCACCGACGGATATTTTGCCTGCCCGATGGCCACCGGATACGGCACCTGGGTGGCGGTATTGGCGATCACCAGGGTGTTGGCGTGGCAACGGTCCAGGGCCCGGAAGGCCTCCAGGGCCTCAAACCCCAGCACGATGTCGGCTTCGCCCGGGGAAATCAGGGGGCTTTGTAGGTCCCCCAGCACCACGGTGGAGACCACGATGCCGCCCCGCTGGGCCATGCCGTGGGTCTCGCTCACCATGGGGTTGTAGCCAGCCGTCAGGGCCGCTTCCCCCAAAAGGCGGCTGGCCAGGAGCGTTCCCTGGCCTCCTACTCCGGTGAGGAAGATGCGCAAATTCGTTTTTGGTTTTTCGTTTTTGGTTTTTGGTTTTCCGCCAGAGGTCATTGCTTAACCTTGTTCATGCATAGGGCGGCCTGTGGCCGCCGGATACCGGCGTACACCGCGCACCCGATGTGGAATAAAATTATTCTTTGCCCTTCCCCGCCCCCACCGGCCGGATGTGCTCGCACCACTGGACGCAAAAGGCGCAGCCGGAGCAGAGTTCCGGGTCGATCTGCAACTGGCCCGGTTCTCCCGACTCCAGGTACATGGCCGGGCAGCCGAAATTATCCAGGCAGTCCCGGCACTCGCCGCAGCCTTGGGTTACCTGAAACCGCGCCGTCCGCTTCTTGCCGGACAACCGCTGGGCGTAGAGGTGGCAGGGGGCCTCGGAGATCAGCACCCGGATGCCGGAGGCGTTCAGGGCCTCCTTGGTGGCCGCCAGGCTTTCTTTATACTTGAACGGATTGACCACCCAGAGCTGTTCCACCCCCAGGGCCTTCACCACCCGCTTAATAGGCACGTGCTCGCCGGGATAACCCGGGGGCATCAGGCTGACCCCGGGGTGGGGCTGGTGGCCGGTCATGGCCGTGGTGCCGTTGTCCAGGATGACCAGCAGGAAGTCGTGTTTCTGGTGCACGGCGTTGACCAGGGCCGGCAGCCCGGAGTGGAAAAAGGTGGAATCCCCGATGAAGGCCACCACCTTCTGGCCCGTGGCCCGGGAAATGCCCGCGGCGGTGCTGATGGATGACCCCATACAGATGAGAAAATCCGCCATGGACAGAGGCGGCAGCAACCCCAGGGTGTAGCAGCCGATGTCCGTGGGGAAGATCCCTTCCACCCCCAGGTCCTGGAGGGCGATCTTCACCGCATAATACATGGCCCGGTGGGGGCACCCGGCGCAGAGATTGGGAGGGCGGTCCGGAAGGGGCTGGCCCATAATCTGCTCAGGGACCAGCGGGGCCGGCGTCTCCGAGGCTACGTCAAAAAAGCGGGCCACCACCTCCCGCACCAGGCCCGGGTGGTACTCGTAGAGGCGGGAAAAGAGGCCCTGGCCTTTGCCCCGGATGGTCACCTGGAGCCCCCGTTCCTGGGCGATGGCCTTGAGACCCTCTTCCAGGTACGGCTCCAGTTCCTCCACCACCAGCACCTTCTCTAACGGCGCCAGAAAATCTCCCAGCAAGGATTCGGGCAGGGGGTGGGTGAATCCCAGCTTGAGCAACTTTACTTTATCGGTCAGGCCCAGTTCCGTGAGGGCGTCGGCGGCGTAAGTTCCGGCCACCCCGCTGGTGACGATGCCCCAGGCGCCGCGGCCGCTGATCTGGTTGAACTCCGAAGTCTCGGCCCGGACCCGGGCCTGATCCTGGGCCTCCAGCAGGCGCAAATGGGCCTGGCGGGCCACCGCCGGCACCATCACCTGGCGGAAGGGGTCCTTATAAAACCGGCCTGCCCCCGGCCGCGCCGCCAGTTCTCCCAGGGTGACGGGGCCCCGGGTATGGTTCACCCGGGTGGTGGTGCGCAGCAGCACCGGGACCTTGAGTTGCTCGGAGAGGGCGAAGGCCGCCAGGGTCATGGCCTTGGCTTCCTCGGGGGTGGCCGGCTCCAGCATGGGCAGTCCCGCCAGCTTGGCGTAGTAGCGATTGTCCTGCTCGTTCTGACTGGAGAATAGGGAAGGATCGTCGGCGCTGACAACCACCATGCCCCCCTTGACCCCCACATAGGCCAGGGTCAGGAGGGCGTCGGCGGCCACATTGAGGCCCACGTGTTTCATGGCGCACAACACCCGCCAGCCGCAGGCCGCAGCCCCGGCCGCCACTTCCAGGGCCACCTTTTCGTTGGTGGAAAATTCGAACTGGAGATCGGTCTGCCGGGAAATTCCATAACACCGGTCGCCGATTTCCGAGGCGGGAGTTCCGGGGTAGGTGGTCACCAGGGCCACCCCGGCTTCCAGGGCGCCCCGGACAATGGCCTCATTCCCCAGGAAGAGCCGCCGCTCTCCCGCCTGTCCGGTCAAAAGCTCTGACATAAGGTATCTACCTGCGCCGTTGTTTCCGCCCGGCGCCGGGCCGGGCTGTTGCCTCTCAAGATGGCCCCTGCCAACCCTCGCCGCAGGTCCATAAATCTATGCGAATTATAATAAGTAACATATTTGGGGGGAAATACGAGGAAAAAATCGGTCAACCGCGGTTGGGGGGATGAGGACAGTCGCTACGGTCTTGCTTTGTCTAGTTCACAAGCGCTGCGAGGCTTTATCGCGCAGCGTCCTCTGCAACGCAGCGTTAGGACTTTTTGCGCTTCGCACGAGCATCGACACGGTGCTTGAACTCTTCATAGCGGTCAGCGAGGTCGTAAACGTACTCGACGATTGCATTGACGAAGGATTGCAGGTCTTCGGCATCTTCACGTGAAATACTTATATCTTCGGGGTGTGCCGCGAGATTACGAAATGCTTGAAGCTGCTGGCTCCAGTCGTACAGGCGGTCATCAATCACTTTGTTGTCTTTGAGTCGTTTGATGCCCTCACCAAGCATGACCTTCTTCCTTGGCTTAGCAGGTGTAGTAGATGCTGCCGCTTTTGACGATGTGTCGGGCGCTGAATCAAGGATGTCTCGACACAGCGCCTCAAGAGCGCGGCCGAGCATTACGCATGCGGCAATATTCGCACCGGCCTGTAGCGATCGGTCGGCTTCGTTAAGCGAATCTTTTACGACCCGGGGAATTCGATAGCTCGAAAATGTTTTAGGTGGCTTCGGGTAAATGCGGACAACGTCGCTCCACCGATCTTCGTAAGAGTCGTAGCCCTCGAACCCGATTTGTTCTGTTTCGCCGACGAGAATAGAACTGCAACTCGGGCAGATTCCAACGAGCACTTTGTAGCTAAATGGCTCACTATCTTCGGGGTAGCGTCCACTTCGCTCAGCACGTCCAGTTTCCGTCGCTGCTACCTTAGCCTTGCACCTTGGGCAGTCGACAATGAATGTTCGAGGGGTAGCAGTGGCCATAGGAGTCCTCACAATAATTAGATTGACCCTGGTAAGATGCGGAGATTCAGTTCCCTGTCCGTATAAGACGCCATTGCATCACGTCTTCCGATGACCATAAATCTATTGATATAAATGCGGTGTATCTAGGCTGCCCCTGATCACGGCATCTTAGGCGGATCGGCATAATAACTCCCTCGATTGCCTCAAAGCCCATCAACCGGACTGCGAATGCCCGCCGGTCCACGGTTAAGAGCCAAGTTGGTTCAGCCTGCGGCCCAGGCCCCCTACTTCTTCTTGCCCCGCATCCAAAAGGGGAGGTCGCCGGGCCCGGCGCTGGCCCGGATTTGGGCCAGTTCAGCTTTGAACTGGGTAACTTCGGCCTGGAGGGCCTTAGCGGCCGCGGCCTCAGCCTTGAGTTGGTCGACTTCACGGCGCAGTCCGGCCAGCTCATTGGGCAATCCGGCCATCGTGGCCTTCAAGGAGGCCATATCTGCCGCCGCGGTTTTGAGCCCTGTCATCTCGGCCCGCAGTGTTTTGAGAGCGGCTTCCAGTTCGGCCAGGCGCGCCTGCACCTCGGGGTCCACTTCCGGAGGTGGTTGCCCCCGGCCGGTCCTGGCCGAGAAATCGGGCACGACGGTATCCAGCGGGTGTTCATGGTTAACGGCATCCAGCGGATTTTCGCCAATAGTGCTGCGTTTGGCCATATCGTTCAACTCCCTTCTTGGCTGATGATCTCGTCGGCCAGGGCCCGATAGTCCGCGGCGCCGGCGCTCTTGCCGTCGTAGTGGGTGATGGCCTGTCCGAAGGAGGGGCATTCGGCCAGCCGGATATTCTCCCGGATGACGGTGCGGTAAACCAGACTGCCGGAACGCTGGCGCAATTGCTCCACCACCTCCCGGGCGTGGCGGGTGCGGAAATCCACCCGGCAGGCCAGGATGCCCGAGACTCTCAGGTCCGGGTTGAGGCGGTCCCGGACCACCTCCACGGTCTGCAGCAGTTGGGCCAGGCCGCTCAAGGCCATGACGTGGGCCTCCACCGGCACCAGGAGTTCGGCCACCGCCACCAGGGCGTTGACGGTGAGCACCCCCAGGGTGGGAGGGCAGTCGATGAGCACGTAATCCCAGCGGTCCGGCGGCAGACGGTCCAGGTTGCGGCGCAGGATGGTTTCGGCCCCCACTTCCCCGGCCAGCATCTTCTCGACCCCCACCAGCCAGGACGAAGACGGCACCAGGTCCACCCCGGCCACCCCCGACTCCTGCACCAGGTCCAGCATGGAGCCGTTTTCCGCAAAGATCCCCAGCACTCCCTTGCCGGCGTTTTTAACCCCGAACCAGGCGGTGGTGGAATGTTGCGGGTCCAGGTCGATGACCAGCACCCGCCGGCCTTTCTCCCCCAGGGCCGCCGCCAGATTGACGCTGGTGGTGGTCTTGCCGCTTCCCCCCTTCTGGTTTGCAATGGCAAAAGTCCTCATGGCGCGCCTTTCCCCCTCAAGCCTCAGTACCGGGCGGCAGCCGCCGCCGGGCCGCAGTTCCCCGCGCCTTGCCCGGGGCGCGGCTGACCATCACAGCTCCACCACAAATCTCACCGGCCGGATCGCCCCCAAACAGCACAGCCCGAGCACAGTCAAGACCCCTGGGGGGCCGCCGGTGCCTCGGACACCGGGACGCTCGGGCTGTCAGTCTTCTTAGGGAACGGCCTCATCGGGCGGCCTCCCGGTTTATTTGCAACCGCGTCCACCATGCCACAACCGGACCGGCCTGTCAACTTGTGGTCTCTGGTGTTGTCACTTAGGTATAAGGAATCAGGGGAGCTATCCGGGACAAGGGCCTGATGGATGGGCGGGCCTTATCGCTCTGGAACGGTTTTTTGCCGGAAAAAGTGGCTGGGGCCCATCCTGGGGGTGCAAAACCCGGCACAATCTGAGAAAATGTCCAGCAAGGACCGCCGCCGCCCCGGGGCCGACCTAGGCGGCGTCCCTCAAGCGGGGCGCCGGAGTTGGGCTAAAACCTTTGACGCCACTATGGCGGGATCAAACCATGACCGCAGGTCTTAAACTTCTGGCCATCCTAACCCTCCTGGTCGTCAGCGCCTGTGTCTCGACCGGCACCAAGGCCATTACCGATGCCGGTTGCGTCTCCCAGATCGAGGTGGGCAAATCCACTCAGTCCGACGTCGCGGCCCTCCTGGGTTTACCGGTCACGGCCTCCTATGGCGGCCAGGAGGAGGAAACCTGGCATTATTCCAGGATCACCGTTTACCCCACGCCCTTGGCGTTTGTGCCCGTGGTCAAAGCCGTCGCCCCCTCTTTGGGCGAATACTCCCGGGAGCTTGCCGTGACCTTCAGCCGGGACGGCACCGTGAAGAGTTTGGGGGTAAACCAGCCATCCTCAAACCCGGCCCCCTCCGGGTGACCGGGTCCAGTCGCGAATCGACCTTGCCTCCACTGATACCTAATGATCATTTTCTCACGGACCCAGCGAAGCATGAAAATGCAGCACCGCCGCCCTCACCGGTGGAATGTGGGACAGCCGCCCCCGGCTGTCCATGGGCAGGCGAGGGCGCCTACCCTACACTTGCATACCAAGGGGCCACCAAACAGCATTTTTGGGGTTGGCCTGAGACCTGAATGAGCCAAAGAAAAGGCGGCCACCACGGCCGCCCTGCAGGGAGATGATATTTTTCCCGGTCTCTTTATGGCTTAGCTTTCCCCGCCATTGCTGCCTCTCCCTTTTCCCAGCCTCCGCCCAGCGCCTTGTAGAGGGCAATCAGGTTGGTATCCAAGGCGATGGTGCTTTGCGCCAGGGCATCTTCGCTCGTAAACAGCGATCGCTGCGCGATGAGGACGTTCAAGAAATCCGACTTCCCGGCCATATAAAGCTGCATGGCGAGGTCCACGGCCTTGCGGTTGTTCACCACGGCCTCGGATAGGGATTTGCGGGTTGCCTGTTGCTTGGCATAGGCCACCAGCGCGGTTTCCACGTCTTTCAAGGCGGTGAGCACGGTCTTTTCATAGGTCAACAGCGCTTGCTCCTGGAGGGCATCCTGGACTTTGATATTAAAGTAGAAGCGGCCGCCGGCGAAAATCGGCCAGGTGACGCTGGGACCCCAGGACCAGAAATTACTGGTTGAACGTCCCAGCTTGAATGCTTCCGCGGCGGAAAAACCATAGGATCCGGCCAGGTTAAACTTGGGGAACAGGTCGGCGGTGGCCACCCCGATGCGGGCCGTGGCGGCATGGATCTGGGCCTCGGCCCGGCGGATGTCCGGGCGGCGCCGCAGCAGCTCAGAGGGCAGGCCCACGGGAATTTCCGGCGGGGTGGGAGGAATCGGAGCCACCTTGGCCAAGTTTTTTTCCAGGGCCGCCGGTTCCCGGCCCAGCAGCACCCCCAGGTTGTAGATGGCCGCCCGGGCCGAGGACTCGAAAACCGGTATCGTGGCTTCGGTGGTGGCTACCTGGGCCTTGGCATTGGCCACATCCAGGCCCCCCACAAAGCCGGCGTCATGCCGCTTCTGGATGATGTCGGCATTGTGCTTTTGTGCCTTAAGGTTTTCACGGGCAATGTCGATCTGTTTTTGAAATCCCCGCAGGTTGATATAGTTCGTCCCCACGTCGCCCACCAGGGTTATGAGAACGTCGCGGCGGTCCTCCACTGCGGCCTGGAGGTCGGCGGTGGCGGCCTCGAGGTTGCGACGCGTACCCCCGAAAATATCTATCTCCCAGGTGGCATCCAGACCCGCCTGCCACAAATTCCGGAGTCCCCCAATGGTGGCGACGGCGCCGCCACCGCTGACTTCACTGGAGCCCTGGCTCCGTTGGTAAAGCGCCGAAGCATCGAGTTCGGGCCAGAGGGGGGCGCCCGCCACCCCCCGGGCCGCCCGGGCCTGGCGGATGCGCGCCTCGGCCAGGCGCACATCCAGGTTGGCGCGCACCGCCATGTCCACCAGGTAAGACAGGGTCGGATCATTAAAGGCGGTCCACCATTCCACCAAGGTCACCGGATCGATGGTGGTCTTGCTGGGCGTGACCGGGGTGACGGCGGTTTGGCCGTCCCAGGTGGAGGGAACCTTAGTTTCCGGCGGGTGGTAATCAGGGCCCACGGCGCAGCCGACCAGCGTTATCAGGCAAAAAGCCGTTACGCTCAGCAGAAGCGTCTTGAGTTTTGGTCGGGCGTCAGCCGTTATATACATGAGATCATTCACTTTCTTTAGTGGCACAGCCTTTCCAGGCTGGGCCTGGTTCTTTTCAGGGTGACCATGGTTGCCCGAGCAATTGGTATGCCTCCGGAGTCTGACAAAAATTTATTCATACCGCAGGGCGATGATCGGGTCCAGACGCGAGGCCTTCCAGGCCGGGTAAAAACCGAACACGATGCCCACCGTCACCGACACCACGAAGGCTGCGATGATGGCGCTCACGGATAATTCCGTCGGCCAGCGCAGCAACATCCTGACCAACATTGAGATTCCCCGGCCGGCGAGAATGCCCACCACTCCGCCGCAGAAACAGAGAATCACCGATTCCGCCAGAAATTGCTGCAGGATATCCCGGGACCAGGCCCCGACGGCCATGCGCAGGCCGATTTCCCGGGTCCGCTCCGTCACCGACACCAGCATGATATTCATGATCCCCACCCCGCCGACCAGCAGGGAGATCAGGGCCACCGCCAGCAAGAGCTTGGTCATCATAGTGCCGGTGGAAGACAGGGCCTTGGTCATTTCGGTCATATCCCGAATACTGAAGTCATCCGGCTCTCCCGGGCCAATCCGGTGCCGCTCCCGCAGTATCTGGGTGATTTGCTTGATGGCGGCCGGGATTTGCTGGGTGGAGCGCCCCGCGGTCAGGATCTGATCCACGTTGACAAAGCGCACCGGTTGGGGGGTGTCGGCGGCCTGGGTCGCCGAGGGAAGGGGATAAAGCTCGATTTTAGTATTAGGGTAGATTTGATTGAGACTATTCACCGTCGTTGTGGTGCCTGACCCGGAGGTGGTGGCGGTGGCGCTCTGGTTAGCGGTCTCCGTCGAAGAACCGGTCACCCTAAATTTAACCGTCGTCCAGGGGGCCAGCAGGACATCGTCCTGGTCCATGCCCATCATGTTGGCGCCTTTGGCGCTGAGGACCCCGATCACCCGGAATGAGACATTCTTGACCCGAACTTCTTTGCCAATCGGGTTTTCGCCCTCGAAAAGCTCCCGCACCAGCCGCTGGCCCAGTACACAGACCTTACTGGCATTGCGGACATCCCGCTCCATGAACATGTCGCCTTCGGCCAGGCCCCATTCCCGGATGTCGAGCCAGGCCGGAGTGGTGCCGTAAATAAAGGAAGGCACCCAGTTGCGGTTGCCATAAATGACCTGGGTCCGGGCCCGGACTACCGGCACTGCGCCTCTGACCGCCGGGCTCTCGGTCAGAATAGCCTCGGCGTCCTGGGGAGTGAGGGTCATGACGCTGCCCGCGCCAAAGCTAACGCCGCCGCTGGAGGCCGTACCCGGCAAGACTAAAAGGTTATTAGCCCCCATACTGGCGATGGTGGCCTGGATGGCGCTGGAAGAGCCGCTCCCGATCTCCATCATGGCAATGACCGCGGCCACGCCGATGACGATGCCGAGGGTGGTCAGGGCGGCCCGCATGACGTTGCGCCTCAGGCCGTGCAGGGCGGTCCGCACCATCCATTCCAGCCGCAGCCACGGCAATCCTGACTGCCGCTTGGCCCCTGATCTTGCCGGCGGCGGGGCGCCAGCCTGGCCCGCCTGAGCCGCGTCGGTTTGAGGAGCTTCGGCTTCCACCATCCCATCGGTGATCTTGATGACCCGGTTGGCGGAGCGGGCGACGTTGGCGTCGTGAGTGACCAGAATAATGGTCACCCCTTCCTCTTCGTTGAGTTTCCGGAACAGATCCAGGACTTCTTCACTGGTCTTGGAGTCGAGGTTGCCGGTGGGTTCGTCCGCAAACAGGATGGAAGGATTATTGATGAGAGCCCGGGCAATGGCCACCCGTTGCTGCTGCCCGCCGGAGAGTTGAGACGGTTCGTGGTCCAGGCGCCCCGCCAGGCCCACCCGATGCAGCAAGTCTTCGGCCCGCTGCCGCGCCTCATGGTCGGTGAGGTGCGCTGCGGTATACGACAAGGGCATGGTCACGTTTTCCAGGGCGCTGGTCCGGGGCAGCAGGTTAAAGGTCTGAAAAACAAAGCCGATTTTCTGATTCCGCAACTGGGCCCACTCATCGGCCGACAGCCCCACCACATCCTCCCCCTCCAGCCAGTATTCCCCGGAAGAGGGACGGTCCAGGCACCCCAGGATGTTCATGAGGGTAGTCTTGCCCGAACCCGAAGTGCCCATGAGGGCGATAAACTCGCCCTGAGACACCGTCAGCGAGACGCCTTTCAACACCGGCACGTCGATTTCGCCCAGGTGATACGTCTTATATATGTCGCGCAGCTCGATAAATTCCATGGAAGCTCTTTCTATCAACCTCTGCCACCGGATGCCTCTCCGGTTGTGATACCAATTTGCGCTCAAACCGGTAATTTATTTCTTGTAGGGGCGGACCTATGTGTCCGCCCTGGGCTAAGGGCGCACACACAGGTGCGCCCCTACAGGATAGAAGCCTTTCTTACTTTTATGAGCGCATCTTGGTATGAGACTATTTTTTATCATTGCCGGGCTTCTTGAAGAGTTGCGGGGTGAAGGGGCTGCCGCCGGGGGCCGGTTTTCCGGCCGGCGGGCTGCCCATTTCGCCCACCACCAGGGGGGTCCCGGCCTTGAGTTCGGGGCTCGAGACCTCGGTCAGGCTGCCATCGCTCAGGCCGAGGGCCACCTGGACCGGACGTACCAGGTTTCCCTGGGGGACCCACACGAGACCGGGGACCACCGTAGCCTTGCCGTCTTTAACCGCGGGCTTGGCCTGGTCTGGCGCCGTGGAACTTCCGGTCTTCTTGGGACTCACCCGAAACTCTGCCGCGACCTGCTCCTCGGTGGGCATCCACCGCAGCGCGGCGTTGGGGACGAGCAGGACATCCTTGCGTTCCCCCACGATAAACGTGACGTTAGCGGTCAGATACGGGAACAGTTTGCCGCCGGAATTATCGGTATCAACCTCCACGGTGTAGGTGACCACATTTTGCGTCATGGTAGCGTTGAGCCGGATTTTGCCTACCTTACCGGGAAAGACCTCGCCGGGGTGCGCATCTACCGTGAAGCTGACCGGTTGGCCCGGCTTGATCCGGCCGATATCCGCTTCGTTGACCGAAACCCAAACCTGGAGACGGTTCAGGTCCTTGGCGAGTAAAAAGAGGCTGGGGGCATTGAGGCTGGACACCACCGTCTGGCCGATATTGACCCGCCGGTCGATAATGACCCCTTTGACCGGCGAGACGATGGTGCAGTAACTCAGGTTTTGCTTCGCCCGCTTCAAAGTGGCTTCGGCCTGGGCCACAGAGCCTTTCGCCTGTTCGATGGCGGCTTTCCCGACCCCGAGATTGGCCTTGGCAACTTCATAGTTTGAACGCGCCGCGTCGAAGTCGGTTTTCGACAGGGCATCCGATGGCCCCAGCTTTTGGGCCCGCTTCCATTCGTTCTCGGTCTGGAGGAGCTTGGCCTTCATTTGCCCCAGATCGGCTTCGGCTTTCTGGACTGCGGCCTTGGCCTGCGCCAGTTGGGCCTTGGCCGCGGCGGCATCCGCGGCGTAGAGGGCGTCGTCAATCCGGGCCAGCACCGTCCCGGTTTCGACGACGGAGCCGTAGTCAACTTCATGGCCAAGCTTATCCGTACCGAAGGCCACGATCCTGCCGGCGACTTGGGCCCCGATATCCACTACTTCTTCCGGCTCCACCGTCCCGGTAGCGCTGATGGTCGCTTGCAGGTCGCCCTGCTTCACTTTGACCGTGCGAAACCCGGCCAACGTTTCGCCGCCGCGCCGCAGGTAGCCCACGAGAGCCAAGAGGGCAACCGCCGCCACAACTATGATGACCAGGGTCCGCCTATCGGGAAGTCTCAATTTTTGCATCAGGTATCCTCTGGCCACAGTGGCATAACTTATTTATGGCCTCTCCTGACCCTAGTAAGCGGAGCCCCAGAAAAAGGGACGTGGGAAACAGGGAGGCCAAATACTTTAAACCCATTATGAAATGAATCCCCCAACCTGTCAATCTGGTCCGCGGATTCATTATAATCATAGTAACCAATTTCGGAGGGAAATCCGGCGCGCAAAATCAGGAATCAACCCGCGGGGAGCGCCAGCCCGGGCTGAGGCATCGGTCCCGCCTCCGGCTGAGCCGAGGGGGTTAAAAGGATTTGTCCACTAAACCAGGGGCGCTGATTCTCCATACCCGGAATTCAGAAAAATTAATTGCCTTTTTTGAAAATCCTTTGCTATTATTTAGGCTTAAAGAAAAAAATTCCAATGCACCGTCTTTAGTCAGCCAACCCTGGGTTGGCGCATCATCTCGACTAATTAGCCTGCTTGCTCTATAATGGCAGATACAGCTTTGACTAAGTGAACTTAGACCAGGGTCTCCGCGATTGCGGGGACTTGGCGTTTCACTTAGCATGGTGGCTTGATGGGGGAGTCAACGATGCACCTTCCTGGTGCGAACCAGTTCTTTGCGTTCGTTTGGGGGTCTCGGAACGTCAGCCACGCAGTGGTGGATGTGGCGCGTTTGACATCCAGCCGCGCCATTTTTGACCTGAACGCCACGCAGTTCGCCCGGATGGCGGCCGCCCTGCGAGCCGCGGGCGCCACCGCGGTAAAGATTTCCGCCGCCGATTTGATGGAGCCGGAACTGGAGGTCTTCCTGGAGGAATCCGGGGTCAAGACCCTGTGGGTGGAATACCACCCCGACCTTTTTCCCGGCGCCCCCGAGGTTTTTCTTCAACGCCTGGACCTGCTCTCGGCCCGATGCACTTGCCTGCCGGTCATCAGCGATTTAGACCTTCTCCACCTGCTCATTCAGCGCCAGGGCCCCACCCGGACCGTAGCCCTCAAAGGCAACGAGGCTGCGGGGTTTGTGAGTGGGGACACCATCGGCGTCCTGTTCTCCGGCGCCAAAGAGATGTTCCGGTCCAGTGGCCGGGAGGTGGATCTGGTCATCTGGGGGGGAGTGGCCACCCCGGAGGCGGCGGCGGCCTTTCTGGCCACCGGCGCCAAGGGGATCGTCTTTGAAAGTCTCCACTGGCTGACTGACCTGGTGGAGATAGACGACCGGCTGCGGGAACAGATCGCCAAGTTGCGTCCCGAGCACACCAGCATGGCCGGAGGCACCCTGGGGGTGTTCTGCCGGCTTTTCGATAAAGGCAATTTCCCGGCCGTAAAAGAATTGGAACGTTACGCCCGCTCTTTGAGCGACAGCCCCATGAGCGCGGCCAAGCGCCTCGCTTTTGCTCAACATGTGGCGGGAGCCTCGGTGCCAGCCCTGGAAAGCCGGCTGGACCGCCAGCGCCTGATCCCCTTGGGTCCGGAAGCCGCTTTTGCGCAGGGGTTCGCCGAGCGCTTCGGCGCCGGGAGCGCCGAGGCCATCCAAGGATTTCAGTCGGAAGTGGCCAGGCTGCTGCGGAACCTGAAAACCACGGCCAGGCGTTTTCTTGATAGCCCGGCGGCCCGGGAGCTTGGCACCACGTATCCTTTTATCCAGGGAGCCATGACCTGGATTAGCGATGTGCCCGAATTCGCCCTGGCGGTGGCCGAAGCCGGCGGCCTCCCCACCGTGGCCCTGGGCCTGAGAAACCGCCCCCAACTGGAGACTGATTTCAGCCGTCTCGAGAGCCTCATGGGGTCGCGGCCCTACGCGGTTAATCTCATCGCCCTGGCCGAAAATCCCTTCCTCGAAGAACAGCTGGCCTGGGTCGAAGCAGTCCACCCTCCCTTCGTGGCCATCGCCGCCGGCGACCCGGCTTACGCCATCCGCTTAAGAGAAAAGGGCATCGAAGTAATCTATGTTACCGGCGACGAAGGGCTGCTGCGCCTGGCCCTGGAAGGCGGGGTACGCTGGCTGGTCTTGGAGGGGCAGGAGGCCGGCGGCCACGTGGGGGCGCACTCCTCCCTGACGTTGCATCAGATGGCACTGGAATTGAAGCGGCGGGAACCGGAACTCTTTCAAGGCCGGTACCTGGTGCTGGCGGGGGGAATTTTCAACCGCGAGACCGCACTGCGGGCGGCCATGCTGGGCGCGGACGCCATCCAGATGGGCACCGCCTACCTGGCCACCCGGGAAATCGTCTCCACCGGCGCCTTGAGCCGGCTCTACCAGCGGGTGATCCTTGAGGCCGCGCCGGGAGCAACCGCCCTGTCCGGCGAAACCATCGGCTTGCGGGTGCGCTCCCTCAAAACTCCCAAAATGGAGGCCATTCTGGCCCTGGAGCGAAGGTTTGTTTCCGGCAACGAAAATGAGTCGGCTTTTCGGCGGCAACTGGAATCCCTCAGCGCCAGGAGTCTCCTGATCGCCTCCCGCGGCCAGGACCAGCCCGCCGGTTCCTTTATGGATGAAGAAACTTGTTTAAAGGAAGGTCAATTCATGAGCGGCGCGGTGGCGGGCATGATTAACCGGATATCGACTATTGGTGAACTACACCAGGAATTGGCCGGAGGACCTGAAAAGAAGATCGTGACGAAGGTGAGCCCCTCAAAGGGGAAGGCGGTGCGGTCCGGCGGGAAGACCAGAAATGGACGGGAGCGGGTGGCCATAACCGGCATGGCCCAGGTTAATTCCCTGGGCAATACCCCCGGCGAGATCTGGGAAAACGTCCTGGCCTTGAAGAGCGGAATTACCGAAATACCTGCCTCCCGCTGGGACCACAATATGTTTTACGAGCCCCGCCCCGGCACCAAGGAGAAAACGTATTGCAAGGTGGGGGCGTTTAAGAATGTCGATATCTCCCGTAAGGATTTGAACATCCCGCCCCAGGACTTCCGCACCATGGCCAACGCCACCAAGCTCACCCTGTACCTGGCGAATCAGGCTATCATGGATGCAGGCCTCGTGGATTCCAACATCCCCCGGGAGCGTATCGGCATTCTCATTTCCCAGAATTCGGGGGAATCGGCCAGCACTCTGGGGGACCTGTTTATCGGCGTGACGGCCCCAAAGATCGTCCGTTCCCTGCAGGGCCTGCTGAACTTAACCCCGGAAATGGCCCTGGAGGCGGAGAAGCTCATCAAGGCCGGCTATATCACCGTGGACGACACCACGCTCCTGGGCCGGCTGAACAGCACCGCCGGCGGCTTCATCAGTAACAAGTTCGGCTTCACAGGTCCGTGTTACTCGGTCTCCGCCGCCTGCGCCACCAGCCTGGTGGCCATTTACAGCGCCATCCAGATGATCAACAACGGCATCCTGGACGCCGCCGTCGTAGGCGGCGGGGAAGAAAACCTGTTCCCGGCTCACTTTATAGAATTTTCGGCCCTGGGGGCCCTGGCCGGCGTTTCCGGGTACCCTTGTCTCCCGGAGGCGAGCAGCCGCCCCTTCGACTCCACCCGGGACGGATTTGTCCTGGGGGAGGGCGGCGGCATGATTGTCATTGAACGGGAATCCGTGGCCAAAAAGCGCGGCGCCCGGGTTTATTCCTACATTGCTGGGGTCGGCGCCAGTAATAACGACCGGGGTATGGTGGAGAGTGTCGCCGAAACCCAGAAGATCGCCATTCACGCCGGTTTTGAGGATGCCAATTACGGCCCGGAAATGGTGGACCTGGTGGAATGCCACGCCACCGCCACCGTGCAAGGGGACCTGGAGGAAATCCGGGCCCTCAAGAGCTTTTACGCCAACGGCCGCCGGGTGAGGCTGACTTCCTTTAAGTCCCAGATCGGCCACTGTTTAGGGGCCTCGGGCATCATTAGCCTGGGCCGGGGCGTCATGGCCCTGCAAAGTGGGATCTACCCTCCCACCCTGAACTATCGCTCCCCCGATGCCGATATCGACTTGGAACGCTGGGGCTTCCAGGTAACTCCTCAACCCGAAGCCTGGCCCAAACCGGCGAATCAGCCCCGGCGGCTCCAGATAAACGCCTTTGGGTTCGGCGGCGCTAATTTCGTGGTGCACCTGGAAGAATGTCTCAACGGCACCGGGGTGGTGCTGGTCCCGGGTACCGCTTCCCCCCTGGCCGGGCCGGAAGTAAAGGAGGAGCCGGCGCCCTCGGTGGCCATTGAGGGGGTGTCGTTCCTGAAGACCCGGATTTCGGCCGTTCCCCATCGATTGGGGGTGGTGGCCGAAGACGATGCCGAGGCTCGGGAAAAAGTGGCGGCCCTTGCTCCCCTCACCGCCCCGCTGACGGACAAAACCCTGCGGGGCCTCGCCGGCCAGGGCATCTTCGCGGCCCCCGAGGTTGAGCCGCCTGCGCCCATGGCCCTGGTCTTTACGGGTCAGGGCACCTATTATCCGGGGATGGGCCGTAACCTTTACGACACCTTTCCCCTGGTCCGCCAGTGGATGGAGCGCGTTGATGCCGGGGCCGACTTCGATCTCCTGGATTTGATGTTCAACTCCCAGGACGAGGACCTGCAAAAAACCCGCTGGCAGCAGCCGGCCCTGTTTACCTTCGAATATGCCCTGGTGAGCCAGCTTCTGGCCTTGGGGGTGAAGCCGGCAGCCATGGCCGGACACAGCATGGGGGAAATCCTGGCACTGTGCGTGGCCGAGGTCTTTTCCTGGCAAGACGGCTTCCGTATCATCAACCAGCGGGCCCGGTGCATGGACAAGGCCGCGGGTCTGAATCTGGACCCCGGCGCCATGATCGCCGTGGACGTGCCCGGGGAGGTTTTGCAGCAGAAGCTGGCCCAGCGCCGCAATGTCCAGGTCACCAATTTCAACTCGCCCCGGCAGATAGTCCTGGGCGGCGGCACCGATGAAGTCCTGGGCCTCAAGGCCGAACTGGACCAGGAAGGCTACTGGAATGCCCAACTGCGGGTGAGCATGGCCTTCCACTCCCCCATCATGGCCGTCATCCGGGAGGAAATGGCCGAGTTCCTGGCCGGCATCGAGCTGCATCCGCCCCAGATTCCGGTGATCTCCAATACTACCCAAAAACCTTACCCGGATGACTCCGAGGCCATCCGGAAGATCCTGCTGGATCATTTGGAAAATCCGGTCCACTGGCAGCAAAATGTCGAAACCCTGTGGCATGACTATGG
>Ga0351890_10124_pt1 | contig 29950 bp, 33 predicted proteins | sample TotcelFGM3001M15_FD_206743 | JGI IMG/M metagenome (GOLD analysis project Ga0351890, IMG submission 206743) | Enriched cells from coal bed in the Powder River Basin, Montana, United States - Total cells FGM rep3 HSBNCT.FGM.300.1.M15 ...
GTCATTCGTAAAAGCCCATTCGTTGTCACCAGATGGGTATTTTCGATTCCCACCACACCTTTACCCGGAAATATCAGCTTGGGTTCCAGGGCAATGACCATGTTTTCTTCAATGGTCGCGGACTGGCCTTTTGCAAGGAACGGGTATTCGTCCAACTCCAGCCCCAGACCATGCCCCACAAACCGAATCCGCGTATCCCCGTCAACGCCCATGAAATTGGCGCCATATCCCCATTGCGTCGACAGGTCAATGGCCTGATCATAAATGGCTCCGGCTGTGATTCCCGGTTTGATTGCTTTCATCAGGATATTCTGCAGGTGTAGCATATCCTGATGGGCCTGTGTCAGATCATCCGGAAGTTCGCCAATACAAAATATCCGGGTTTGATCGGCCAGATATCCCTCCCAGGCAAATACATAATCCACCAGTATCGGTTCATGCGCCTTGATACGGTTAAATCCCGGGCCCTGCGCAATGGCCGGACTCAGGCCATCCCCACCGGTAGGAGATGACAGATAACTGGGCGTGGCTGCCCCAGGGCCTGACATCAGATGCCCGTAAAAGAGTTCACTTCCGTACAGTCGCATCCGCACGATTCCCTGGTGCCCCAGTTTTCGGGCATGCGCCTCAATAATACCAGCCAACGCCACCTCGGTCATGCCTTCGGAAATGACGCCTCTGGCATATGCAAAGACCTGATCTCCCAGTTCGGCGGATCGCCGGATTTTATTCTGTTCATATTCCGACTTGATTGACCGGACGGTTCGAATGATATGGGAAACATCCCGAATTTCAACCCCCCCAAACAGGTGCTGAATGCGGATATATAATTGGGCCGGAATGACATCCAGTTCCAGGCCGAGAATACGGCCTTGTGAAAGGCCATGGCTGCGAATCAGATCCGGAATATGTTTTGGATTGGAAAGTCCGGATATATGGGGCAACGCCGACTCCTGCCTCGCCCGTTCCAGACTTTTTCTGACCATCAGAAGCGGTTGGCCCAGATTCGGAACAAACAGGAAGGATTGCTGAAGGGTTCCGGCAAAATAAAACAGATCGACCGGCTGCGCAATCAGAACGGAATCGATATGATTTTCCTGCAGACCCTGCTGGAGCCGGCTGATGCGGGCCGTTATTTCGGATGACGGTGTATGGTTGGTTTCAGGGTGTGTCATCATGGTCCTCCGGGAAATGGCAGATCATCTGGGCGATGGTCAACCTGATTTTGGATCTGAATGCAAGATATTGCCTGACAGCCATTTCGATTTCCGCCAGACGACGATATAAGGGGGTACGATCCAGTGGGAAATAGGATCGATGACCGCACTGTCTGATAAATGCGTTGCATCCGGGGCCATTTGCCCGGCGTTTACCCGGTGGTGTCAATTCATGCGGAAGTCCGTGCAGTCTGCAGATCATTGGACGAAAGGCATATAACTGACACATACCCTGATCATTCAGCGGACACCAGGGCTTTTGGATGAAATGGCTGGAATCGTCCTGGGTGTCTCTGTGTGCACATGCCGCAGCACGGGCACGAATATCAGCCTGCTGCACGGGTTCCATCTGTTGCATTCCCCAATACAAATAACTGTATTCGATGATCGTATGATGATAAAAACGGGTCTGGCAGCAATTCTCGTCGCACCCGGAACAGGCAAACCGGTAATGGGCAGCCGCTGAGTCATATGCCTGATCCATTTGTGCATACAACTGCTTCTGATGGTTCAGCAGGTCCAAACCGTCGCGGGTATGGCTGAATATCGGTGTGATGGTCATTGTTCTGTCTCCTGCTAAAAACTTCCGACAAACTGATAGCTGTCACCCGGATGCCACATGGTCACCGACGAGGCGATGGCTCCAAATGATCGGGTGATTCGGTAGAGAACCAGGCAGGGGTTTCCTCTGGGCATCTTCAGCAGTTTGCGGATGTTTAGAGACGGCAGGGTGGCTTCGATACGGTAGCTGACTCCCTCCAGTGGTGCAACCTTCATCAGGTATTCATTTGGCGTGCTCAGGGTGAAATCCTGTTCGAGATAATCGGGGGCCAGAACCGGGTTGACCCATCTTGTTTCCACCTGAATCGGAACCCCATCCTCAAAATGGACCAGGTTTGAATGAAACAGCCGGGATCCCGATTTGAGGTTGAACAGCCGGTTCAACTCCGCATCGGCTTTCTTTCGGCACAACTGGAGGACTTCGCAGGTGTGTACATGACCTCTGGTCCTGATTTCGTCAGCTATGCTCTTGATTTCAACGATGGTGGCCTGGTATTTCTGCTGGGCGACATATGTTCCGTCCCCCTGGACGCGTCTGAGAATCTGTTCGATTGCCAGCTCCCGCAGGGCGCGGTTGATGGTCATTCTTGAGGCCCCATACCGCACACAGAGAGACATTTCCGTCGGCACCCGGTCCCCTTCTTTCAATTCTCCGCTTTTGATTTGAGAAAGAATGTTTGACTTGATTTGCTGAAAGAGAGGGATGCTGTTTTGGGTTTTACTCACATGAATCACGCAAATGCTCCTGAATTCAAAGGCTGAAGGAAAGAAAGGAATGGCATCCTTGGTCTTTCAGTCTGAACGTTAATAAAAATATTGACAACGGATTTCAGTTACGTTTATAAAATCGAAAGTAATGTATATACAATAAATTACCAGATTGCAATGATGAAAATATGGATATCTAACTGCAATATAAAGACAATACGGTTAATATGCAATATTGGATGTTGTGTTGTATTGATAAAAATATGGCAATTATGGTCATTTGGCAAACCATCATTACGTAAAGGAGGCATTATGATGAATCGATTTCTGGCAAGACTGGCTGTATCCCTGTTTATAATTCTGTCCATGACGCTGATCATGCGCCCGGCACATGTATGCGCGGATGTGAAAATCGGTTTTAACGCGCCACTGACCGGTTTTGCGGCGTCTGATGGCAAGTCGGCCCTTGAAGGAGCCAAACTCGCGGTGGCTCAGGCCAATGCCAAAGGGGGGATCAACGGCGAAAAAATCGAGTTGGTCGTCTATGATGACCAGGCTGCTCCAAAAGAGGCGGTTCCGGTTGCCACCAAGCTGGTGGAAAAAGACAAGGTGATCGGTGCGGTTTCTGGGTCCTATTCCGGGTCCACCCGTGCGGCAGCGCCCATATTCCAGGCTGCGAAAGTTCCCTATGTGGTTGCCTACGCCATTCATCCGGACATCACCCTTTCCGGCGACTATATGTTTCGAACTGCGACCATGGGCGAGGTTCAGGGGAGAGCCGGCGCCAAACTGGTCAGTGACATGGGCAAAAAGAAAGTTGTACTGGTTACCATCAAAAATGACTTTGGCCAGGCATTGACGGCCGGATTCAAGGAAGCGTATGCCAAGTTTGGACTCACCATCGTGAACGAGTATGAATATGGTCTTCCGGATCGACAATTCGGGCCACTGGTCTCCAAAATCAAGGATGACAATCCGGACGTCATCTATGCATCCGGGTATTATTTTACGGCAGGCCCACTGGTCAGTCAGCTTCGGGCCGGTGGTGTCACGGCGCCGATCATCGGCCAGGAAGGGTATGATTCGGAGAAATTCATCGAGATCGCAGGTCCTGCTGCAGAAGGGACACTGGTGACCACTTCCCTTGATCGTGATTCGGAATCGCCGGTCACCCAGGCATTTCTGGCCGAATTCCGGAAAGCTGCCGGTTTCGGGGCGGATATGGTCGCCGCTTCGGCATATACCGCAGCCAGTGTTTTGATTGATGGTCTGAAAAAATCAGGCGGCAAAGGCGGGGAAGTACTGAAGAACGCCATTGCCGCAGGCACGTTCAACACGCCTATTGGAACCCTGTCTTTTAACGATCTTCATGAAGTGAAAAAAGACATTCAGGTGCAAATCGTCAAGGGCAACGCCTTTCACCGGTATGCCATTATTTCGGATGCGGGTCTATTGACACCGCCTTCCAAGAAATAATCTCCATGCTGATCCTTGAACTCATCGCACAGGGGCTGGTTCAGGGCAGTATTTATGCGCTGATTGCCCTGGGCCTGACCCTGGTGTATGGACTGTTAAGAATCCTCCATGTGGCGCATGCCGCAGTTTTCACGATGGGGGCTTATATCGGTTGCATTTTGGCAAACGAGTTCGGGGGTCTGATCATTGCCATTCCGGGAGCGATGATTGTTTCCGGCCTTGCGGGCATGGCGATATTCCGGCTCTGCTATCAACCGATTCTCACCCAGCCTCCGTTTGTGCCACTGATCGCATCGATCGGGCTTTATATCGCTTCCGAGGAAATATTCCGGATTGTCTTCGGCGCTTCCGGACTCACGTACCTGGCTCCGCCGCTGCAGGGCCAGGTTGACCTGTTTGGGACGTTCCGGTTTAAACTGGCTGAGATAGCGGTGATGGTGGGGGCCGCCGGAATCATCGCTATTCTTGGCTACCTTCAGACCCGAACCCGGATGGGGATTTCCTGTCAGGCAACGGTATCCGATCCTGAAATGGCGGAATCCTTCGGCATTTCCCTTCAGAAGGTGAGATACCTCATTTTTTTTGTTGGCTCTTCCCTGGCAGGTCTGGCCGGGGTAATGGTATCGGTTCTGAACAATCTGGTGGAGCCGACCATGGGAAGCGTTCCATCGTACAAATCCCTTGCCATTATCGTTCTGGGTGGGCTGGGCTCGGTCAGGGGAACCCTTCTGGCATCGCTGGTTCTTGGCGTGATCGAATCTTTCGGCACGATCTATCTCGGTAAAATTCTTGACCGAAACGCCATCGCCTTTGCCTTTCTGATCCTCGTCCTGATGTTTCGGCCACAGGGGTTGTTCACGAGAAAGTGAGGAAAAACGGATGGAATATGAAATCTCGTTGCTCATCTCCATGGGGATCAGTGTACTCTTTGCCTTGTCGCTCAACCTGATTACCGGTTTCTGCGGACAGATCAGCCTGGGACATGCCGCATACCTCGGGATCGGGGCCTATTTTTCAGCCATGGCAGCAAAAAGTGGCATCCCGTTTCTCGTCACCCTGCCACTTTCGATGCTGCTGGCCGGTGCGATCGGTCTCGTCATCGGATTGACCAGCCTTCGGGTTCGGGCCGACTTTCTGGCCATTACGACCATGGGCGTGGGATTCCTGTTTGTGGGCATTGTCCGCCAGCAGTCGTTTCTGGGCGGGGAAATGGGCGTTTCGGGCATTCCGGATTCCGGCCTTTCAAAGACTGTCTTCATGATCCTGACGATCGGACTTTGCGCAGCCACGGCGTTGTTCAGCTTTTATCTTAAAAAATCATGGATGGGCAAGGTTTTTGGGGCCATTGCCGAGGACGAGGACACCACCCGCATTCTGGGCATCGATGTACCGCGATACAAACTTGCGGCGTTTGCGATCGGGACAGCTCTGGCCGGACTGGCAGGAGCGCTTTATGCCCATCATATCAAATTTATCGGCCCGGACAGTTTCGGTTTTGTGGAATCAATCACGGTTTTGTCCATGGTGGTCGTCGGCGGTATCGGCTCGGTTACGGGCGTGGCCATCTCTGCGGCGCTCTTGAGCGTGCTGCCGTCCTGGTTTCAGTTCATCGGTGACTACAAACTCCTGGTCTATGGCGGCCTGCTGTTTCTCATGATGCGGTTCAGTCCGACGGGCATGGCGGGTTTTGCCAGACGGTTCCTGGCGCCAGCGCAGGAAGGAGAAAAAAGATGACGCGTCCGCTTCTTGAGGTGGCTGGCGTTACCGTTCGTTTTGGCGGAGTCACGGCTGTGGATGATGTGTCGTTTGATGTTCATGAAGGCGAACTGCTCGGGCTGATCGGCCCGAACGGGGCGGGCAAAACCACGATGCTTCGTGCCATCACCGGAGTGGTTCGGACAGATTCCGGTAAAATCACGTTGCGGGGAGAGCCTTTGGACGCGCTGTCCATCGATGCGAGAATCCGAAAGGGGCTGGCGCTGTCACAGCAGATCGTCAAGCCGTTTCGCGAGATTTCAGTACTGGATAATGTGGTTCTGGCCGCGGGTTTTGCCAAGACGCGCTTCCCGATGGGCGCACTATTGAACCTTTCACAAGTCGCGGAACGAAAGACCGCGCATGCCATGCTGTCGCGCGTTGACATTGCCGGGTATGCGGAGCAAAGCCCTGCCATTCTACCGCTCGGGATTTTGAAGCGTCTGGAGATGGCCCGCGCCCTGGCCCAAAACCCCAGGTTGCTTCTGCTGGATGAACCCCTGGCCGGCTTGAACTCGAATGAGTCCGAAGCCCTGGCGACCACCATCGCAGACATCAACCGACAGGGGCTGACCATCATTCTGATCGAACATAACCTCGGGGAGATCCTTCGCGTCAGCAGGCGGTTGCTGGTAATGGATAACGGCCGCAAAATTGCCGACGGCGTGCCCATGACGGTTATGAGCGATCCCTCAGTCCGGACCGCTTACCTGGGTGGTGAACCGGCCCATGTGGAGACGCCAAGTCATGTTCTCGATTGAAAACGTCAGTTGCGGCTATGGCGCGTTTGTGGCGGCCAGGGACGTTTCACTGGAGATTTTGCCAGGAACGATCACGGCGCTTCTGGGCCCCAACGGTTCCGGAAAATCATCTTTGCTGATGTGCATCGCCGGGCACGTATCCCTGCTGCAAGGCCGTATCGTCATGGATGATCAGGATATCGGGCTGCTGCCAACCGCCGAGCGGGTTCGCCGGGGCTTGGCCATCTGCCCGGAAGGCCGGCGCGTTTTCAAGGAATTAACCGTCGAGGATAATCTCAAGGTCGGCGGGGTGATCCATCCGCTAACGTATTTCAGGGAAGACCGGGACTATGTGCTTGCGCTATTTCCCAGGCTTTCGGAACGGCTGAATCTTCTGGCCGGGAACCTTTCCGGTGGTGAGCAGCAGATGCTGGCCATCGGGCGTGCATTGATGGCCAGGCCCCGAATGATCATGATCGACGAGCTGTCTCTGGGGCTTATGCCCAAGGTGATCGACCTGTGTTACGAATCCCTGTTCAGGCTTAAAAAGGATGGACTGGGGATTCTTCTGGTGGAACAGAACACGGATCGTGCACTATCTGCTGCTGACGACGTTTGCGTGCTCGAATCCGGAAGAACGGTCTGGCAGGGCAAGGCCGCAGCAGCCCGGGGTGATTCCCGTTTTGTAGAGGTTTTCCTGGGGATACATTGACCGGATCAATCCATTGGGGAAGAAAAGTCCGCGTGGTCCAACTGGGGGGAGAAGGTGTCATCAAAGGCCATTTCCCCGCGCATATAGTATTCCACGTACGTGATGGGATTATCAAAGGAAAAGGTCAGACGCTGAAAGTAGAATGCCGGATAGCCGGGTTCCGCATTGAAAAGACGGGCGAGTTTGGATGGAAGCCCGATAGCGGTCAAACTTTGGCTGATTTTGGTCAGGGGCAGACGGTATTTGTTGATCAGAATGTCGTGAATCGATTCCTTTTCGAGATTTTCCCATAGGATGCCAGCGCATGGCTCGGAGACGAGGTAACGTATGGAATAGCGTACCGGCTTGTCATTAAAAAAATTCAGGATGCGAAGATAAACGACCTGGCCTTTGGTCTGCAGTTTTTCAGAGATATCCCCGGGCGGATCGATCAGTCTGGCTTCCAGAACCCGGGTGGTCATCGTCACATTGATGTCTTCTGCCCATTTGCGAAACGGCCGAACCCGAAAAAAACCACGGGTATAATGCTGGGTTTTTCTGACAAACGTTCCCTTACCTGGAAAGCGCTCAACCGAGCCGTCTCTTTCAAGTTCATCCAGCGCTCTTCGGGCCGTCATCCGGCTCACCCCGAATTTTTCCGCCAACTGGTTTTCCGACGGAATGGTATCGGTGAACGTGCGCGATGATATACCCTGAATCAGGAACTGCTTGATGGTTTCGTATTTGGGGGCTTTTGAGGTCATTCGGTCCGCATGGGATTGGATGAACATCAATTTTGGCGACTGTGCAGAATCGCATTCACAATGTTATATATGGGTCAACTTGGATTTTTATACAGGGCTTTCGGATCGATGTCGAGGGGATTCTTCCACACCACTTCAAATGTTGTGGATTTTAATGGGGTGAGTGTTGTATATACAGCCTAATCACAGGATTGTGAAGGGGGGACAGTATGGTCAGCAATAAAGATAGCTTCAATGCCATGACGATTCAGTTGGACCCGGATTTGCCGGAAATGCCGAAATTTGAGAATGGCATCCGGCGGGCACCGGATCGTGGTTTCCGTCTGACAAAAGATCAAACTCGGGTGGCTCTGAAAAATGCCCTGCGGTATATCCCGGAAGCCCATCACGCTGTTCTGGCTCATGAATTTTTAAATGAACTGATGACCCGGGGCCGGATATACGGCTACCGCTTTCGTCCGCAGGGAGCCATCCAGGCAAAGCCAGTGGACGCCTACAGGGGACGGTGTCTGGCCGGCAGGGCATTTCAGGTCATGATTGACAATAACCTGGATTTCGATGTGGCGCTGTATCCGTATGAACTGGTGACCTACGGAGAAACCGGGAGCGTATGCCAGAACTGGATGCAGTACCGGCTGATCAAAAAATATCTGGAACGTCTCACCGATGATCAGACACTGGTAATGGCCTCCGGACATCCGCTGGGGCTGTTCCGCTCGCAGCCGGAAAACCCGCGGGTCATCATCACCAACGGCCTGCTGGTGGGTGTATATGACAATGAGGCGGACTGGGAAGTGGCAGCCCAGATGGGCGTGTCCAGCTATGGCCAGATGACAGCCGGCGGATGGATGTACATCGGCCCGCAGGGCATTGTGCACGGCACCTACAACACCTTGCTGAATGCTGGCCGCCTGAAGTGCCATACATCACAAGATGGGGATCTGAAAGGCATTCTGTTTGTTTCATCGGGACTCGGCGGCATGAGCGGCGCTCAGCCAAAGGCTGCGGAGATTGCGGGTGCGGTTTCGATCGTGGCCGAGGTTGATGCCTCGCGGATACAGACCCGACTCGATCAGGGCTGGGTCCGGAAAATGTCATCCGATTTGAAGGAAGTCTTTGCCTGGGCCCTGGCAGCCAGGAAATCGAAAGAGCCGCTCTCCATTGCATTTTACGGAAACGTGGTGGATCTGCTGGAATATGCCGTGGCGGAAAACATCCCGATCGATCTGTTATCCGATCAGACGTCCTGTCATGTGGCCTACAGTGGCGGGTACTGTCCCCAGGGGTTGATGTATGAAGAACGGACAGCCCTTCTGACAGGCGACCGCAAAAAATTCTGCGCGCTGGTCGACAAAAGCCTGCGCCGGCATTTTGAACTGATCAAAATTCTGGTGGATCGCGGTGTCTATTTCTTTGATTACGGCAATGCCTTTATGAAGGCGGTTTACGATGCCGGGGTTACGGAAATTGCGCGCAACAAAACGGACACCAAGGACGGGTTTATTTTCCCCTCGTATTTCGAGGACGTCATGGGACCCATTTTTGACTATGGATATGGTCCATTCCGGTGGGTGTGCCTCAGCGGAAAGCCGGAAGACCTGGTCAGGACCGACCGTGCCGCCATGGGCTGCATCGATCCGGGCCGCAGAAATGAGGATCGCGACAATTACAACTGGATCCGGGATGCCCAAAAAAATCAACTGGTGGTGGGTACCCAGGCCAGAATTCTGTATCAGGATGCGAAGGGCCGGGTGGATATCGCCCTTGCCTTTAACCGGATGGTCCGAAGCGGTGAAGTTGGACCCATCATGATCGGCCGTGACCACCATGATCCGGGCGGAACGGATTCGCCTTTCCGGGAGACTGCCAATATCCGGGATGGCAGCAATGTGGCGGCAGACATGGCCACCCACTGTTTTGCAGGTAACTGCGCCCGAGGCATGTCGCTGGTGGCGCTTCATAACGGCGGTGGAACGGGCATAGGCAAGGCCATTAACGGTGGATTCGGGTTGGTTCTGGACGGCAGCCTGCGGGTGGACGACATTATTCGATCTGCCATCTCCTGGGATGTGATGGGCGGGGTGGCACGTCGCAACTGGGCCAGAAACCCCAATGCCATGTCGGTTGCAATGGAATATAATATGAGCAACACGACCGGAGACCACATTACGATTCCCTATGTACCGGATGAAGAATTGATTGAAAAAGTGATAAGGCTGAAGGCTGACGACTGAAGGAAAAAGGATTACCAACCATGTCCAAACCATTAATTGAATGCGTTCCCAATTTCAGCGAAGGCCGACGGCCGGAAGTCATTGATGCCATTGTGGGTTGTTTCCGGAACAAAAAGGGCTGTTATCTGTTCGATGACCGGGCCGACAAGGACCATAATCGCCTGGTCATCAGCCTGGTCGGTGAGCCTGATCCGATTCAGGACGCCCTGATCGCGGCTACCCGGATAGCTGTTCGTCATATCGATATGGAAAAACACAACGGCGGACATCCGCGAATCGGGGCTGTGGATGTGATTCCGTTTACGCCGATCAAAGCCATTACCATGGCCGAATGCGTGGATCTGGCCCATGCCTTTGGCAGCCGTTTTCATTCGGAAACCGGCATTCCTGTCTATTTTTATGAAGAGGCGGCCCGAAATCCGGAACGAAAAAAACTGGAGGTGATTCGAAAAGGCCAGTACGAGATCTTGAAAACCGAGATAAATCGGCCGGAGCGGCATCCGGATGTGGGTCTGCCTGCCCTTCATCCCAGTGCCGGAGCTACGATCATCGGCGCCCGCCCGTTTCTGATCGCCTTTAACGTCAACCTGAATACCAGTGATCTGAAGGTGGCAAAGGGCATTGCCCTCGCGGCGCGCGCATCTGGCGGCGGTTTCAGCCATGTCAAGGGCATTGGTTTGCCATTGGCCGACCGAGGCATGGTTCAGGTCAGCCTGAACATCGTGGACCACATGAAGAATCCCCTTTACCGGGTGCAGGAGTTTGTGCGAATGGAGGCCAAACGCTGGGGGGTCGAAATCGTAGAAACCGAGGTTTATGGCATGGTTCCGGCAGCGGCATTGTTGAACAGCGCCGAATATTACATGCAGATCGCCGGTTTTGACACCCGACAGGTGATCGAGCTTCGTCTTTTGGAGATGATGGGAGACCGCGATGATTCTTAAATTGATCCGGAATGCGCATTTTTTTACGCCTGTGGACAACGGCATGCCCCAGGCCGGCAATTCCCAGAGGCGGGTGGCGGATTTTGAACAGGGGGCCATGCTGGTGTGTGATGGGTTGATCGAGCGTATTGGAACCGAGCCCGAGGTACTGGCGGATATTCAGGCCAGACAGATCGATGAGGAAGTCGATTGCGGTGGCAAATGCGTCATTCCAGGATTTGTGGATCCCCATACGCACATGTGCTTTGCCGTCAGACGGGAATCGGAATTCGGGCTTCGCCTGACAGGTATGTCGTATCTGGATATTCTGAAGGCCGGGGGTGGCATCCTTTCGTCCGTGATTGCCATCCGGAAAACGTCTGAGAAAAACCTTTTTGAGGTGACGCTGAAAAATGCGTTATCTGCCCTGCGGTTCGGGACCACGACGCTTGAAATCAAGAGTGGTTACGGCCTGAATACCGAAACCGAGCTCAAAATGCTTTCGGTCATTGCCAGGGTCAGCCGCCAAACCCCGTTGGACGTGGTGGCCACGTTTATGGGAGCGCATGCGATTCCGGAAGAATATCGAAATAAACCGGATGACTATGTTGATCTTCTGATAACGGAGATGATACCGGCGGTCAGGCACCAGAATATTGCCCGGTATTGTGACGTGTTCTGCGAAGATGGCGTTTTTTCGGTGGAGCAGAGCCGAATCATTTTAAATGCAGCGGGCTCCGCCGGTTTCGGGGTTAAAATTCATGCAGATGAAGTTCATGACATGGGGGGAGCGGGACTGGCCGCGGAGCTTCGGGCCGTTTCTGCCGAGCATCTGCTGGCCGCAAGCGATGCCAACATTGCCAAACTGGCAACTGCTGGAACCATTGCCGTTCTGTTGCCCGGAACCGCGTACAGCCTGCAAAAACCCTATGCCAGAGCCAGAGACATGATAACAGCAGGGGTTCCGGTCGCCATTGCCACAGACTGCAACCCCGGTTCCTGCTTTACGGAGTCCATGCCATTTGTGTTCGGTCTTTCCGTGATGAACATGGGATTGACGCCGGAAGAAGCCCTGACTGCAGCCACCTTGAATGCTGCTTATGCCATCGGTATGGCCGATCGGGTTGGCAGCCTGGATATTGGCAAGCAGGCCGATTTTTTGATTCTGGACGGTGAGTCGCCTGCGATTCTGGCGTATCATGCCGGGGTCTCACCGGTTGTCGAGGTGTATAAAAAAGGGGAACGGCTGAAGACTGACGGAACTACATAATGATAAACGGGAATCCAAAATGAAACTTGCAGATTTGACCGTGTCTGAATTTGTCAGGGAACTGGCGTCTGTTTCGCCGGCCCCTGGAGGCGGCAGTGTCGCGGCCCTTTGCGCCGGATTAAGCGCGGCCCTTTGCGCCATGGTGGCCAGGCTGACGCTTGGCAAAGAAAAATATCGTCCTGACTGGGAGATAATGGAAGATTTGATACAGAAGGCGGACCCCCTGGCCGGACGCTTTCTGGAATTGATGGACGCAGACACCCAAGCCTATAATCAGGTTGTGGCGGCCATGCGGCTACCCAAAGAAACATCAGAAGAAAAGGCAGTTCGAAAGACTGCCATCGAACAGGCTAACCGTAAGGCTGCCGTGGTCCCGCTGGAAACGTTGAAGAATACCCTGAAACTGGCTGATCATGTTAACCATGCGGTGGAAAAAGGAAACGTCAACTGCATCACCGATGCCGGAACTGCTGCACAACTGGTAAAAACGGCTGCATACGCCGCAGCCTATAACGTGCGTATCAACCTGGGCGGAATCAATGATCCGGTTTTTGTGGAAAACTGCCGTTCGGAAGTGAACCGGATTCTATCCCGCATCGATCTGTCCATAGATGCGGTCGGGCAAAAGGTGGATTCAGAACTCAAAAAGCATGAAGGCTGAAATGCGCATTATTGGCATATGGGTCCGTGATCCACGGGCCTTGCGATGTGGGCGAGAACGGAAATTGTTATCGGCATACAGAATCCGTTCAAGGTGCTATACGAGATCAAAACCATTGTCAAACCGGTTTTAGGAGGAGAAATATCATGACAAATTTACCGCGTAATATCCGACCCAACCTTGCGGGCGATCATCCCGAGGTTCATGCCACCGCGCTCATCGACCCGTCTGCCCAGATCATCGGAAACGTAAAGGTCGAAAAGGATGTTTTCATCGGCCCCCTGGCAGTGATCCGGGCTGATGAACGGGGCTCCGACGGCAGAGTCAAACCTATCGTCATTGGTGAAGAGGTCAATATCCAGGATGGCGTGATCATCCACAGTCACGGTGGCGCCACAGTCAGCATCGGGCCGAGGACTTCGATAGCCCATGGCGTGGCCATCCATGGCCCGTGTTCCATCGGTGAAGATTGTTTTCTGGCCATGCGAAGCACAATTTACAGCGCCACGCTGGAGTCGAATGTTTGGTTGGGGATGGGCGCCATGGTCATGCGCACGAATATCGAGACGCACACCTATGTGCCGGCTGGCAGCATCATTAAGTCTTCTGTGGATGTCTGGGGATTGCGGCTCGTTTCGTCCAGGGAGGAGCAGTATATGAAGGATGTTCTCGAAGCAGCCAACCTGCTGCGGAAGGAATATTTTAAAATGTACGGCATGGTGAAAGTCACCGGATGAGAGATCGTGAAAGCCCATACCGCAAAATGCAGACCATCATAATAGACAAGGAACCATTAACCATCGATGACGTGGTGGCCGTTTCCCGTGGCAGGGTTCCGGTCAGCGTTTCCCCGGAAGGCCATGCGCGCGTTGAAAAAGCAACGCGTCTTGTTGCCAGGTGGGTCAGGGAAAAGAAGGTGATTTATGGCATCACCACGGGCTTTGGCGCCATGTGCAATGTCACAATATCTCCGGAAGACACCCGTGCCCTGCAGAAAAAGATACTGATGAGTCATGCCGCGGGCGTTGGAGACCCCCTGCCCGAAGATGTGGTTCGGGCGATCATGACCATCCGGCTTCATGATCTGTATATGGGATACTCCGCCTGCACCAACCAGACTCTCAGCCATCTGGTGGCATTTTTAAATCGTGGCGTAACCCCGGTGATTCCGGAAAAAGGTTCGGTGGGCGCCAGTGGTGACCTGGCCCCCACAGCCCATCTTGGCCTGGTCCTGATCGGTATGGGAGAAGCCTTTTTCAAGGGAAAGCGCATGGACGGGGCAAAAGCCCTGGAGAAGGTTGGCCTGGCACCGCTGTGTCTCGAGGCAGGTGAGGGGCTGGCCCTGATCAACGGCACCCAGGTTATGACCGGCATTGCGGCCCTGGTGGTTCACGATGCCGTCTGCTTGGCAAAACTGGCGGATGTCGCCTGCGCCATGAGTCTCGAGGTGCTGATGGGGAGCAGTTCCGAGTTTGATCCCCGGATTCATCAGGTTAGGCCCCATCCCGGGCAGATCGCCTCGGCCCGGAACATGCTGAGACTGACCGACAACAGCCAGATCATCCTGTCCCATCAGGGGTGTGCCCGGGTACAGGATGCGTATACGTTAAGATGCGCTCCCCAGATACACGGAGCCAGCAAGGATGCCGTGATTCATGCCGGAAATGTCGTGAACATCGAAATCAATTCTACCACCACCAACCCCCTGATTTTTACGGAGACCGAAGAAATCCGTCTGGGTGGCAACTTTCACGGTCAGCCCATTGCCATGGCGGCCGACTACCTGTCCATGGGGATTGCTGAACTGGGTAATGTTTCCGAAAGGCGGATCGAGCGGCTGGTCAACCCGCAGCTCAGTGAACTGCCGGCGTTTCTGGTAAAGAACGGGGGACTGAATTCCGGATTCATGATTGCCCAGTACATGGCTGCGGCCCTGGTATCGGAAAACAAGGTCCTGGCCCATCCGGCCTGTGTGGATTCGATTCCCACATCCGCCAACAAGGAGGACCACGTCTCCATGGGCACCATTGCCATCCGGCAGTGCCGGGAGATTCTTGACAATGTGGAACATGTTCTGGCGGTGGAAATGTTGTGCGCGGCCCAGGCCTATGATCTGCTCGTCGAAAGGCAGCACCTGTCGGCAGGGAAGGGAACCCGGGAAGCGCATACCGTGATCCGCAGCAAAATACCATTTCTGGATGAGGACCGGGTGCTGGCAGCCGATATTGCTGACATGGTATCCCTGATGCGTTCGGGAGCCCTGCTGGATGCCGTCGAAAGGGCCATTGGGCCGGTGGAATTGCGGACGGTTCTTCCATGAATATTGTATGCGTTGAAACCGCGCGATGCATCGCCTGTCTGAGTTGCCAGAGGGTCTGTTTTTTCCACCAGGACGAAGTCAACCACTGCCATACCGCCAATATCCGGGTTCATGTGGATATGGAGAAGCGGCGCATTCTCACAACAACCTGCCGTCAGTGTGAAAAGGCGGAATGCATGTCGGTATGCCCGCCCGAAGCCATAACCCGTGATCCGGTGACCGGGGTCGTAATCATTGACAAAAGCATTTGCATCGGATGTGGCCTGTGTGTGGCCGCCTGTCCATATGGAGCGGTTCAACTGGATGACATTCAGCAGGTGGCAACCAAATGCGATTTGTGCGGCGGCCGTCCCATCTGCGTGGATGTCTGCATGGCCAGGGCCCTTCATTTTTGCAGTGTTGAAGCGTTTGTTGAAATGAATCGGGAACAAAAGGATTTGAAGTTCGGCATTCGGGCTGTCCCGATGGAAACGGATGGTCACGATGACGGCTAAACCCGTTTGTGAAAATGGAATGGTGAAAACCCTTTGCCGAATGTGTGATACCCGTTGCAGTATCGATGTGCATCGGCAGGACGGTGCCATGACGGACATCACACCGGCAGAAGGAAATCCCGTGAATCAGGGGCGGATGTGCCCCCGCGGAAAGGCTGGTCTGGACATGTTTTATCATCCCGACCGGATTCTGACACCCTTGAAACGGCAGGCCAATGGCGGGTTCATTGAAATTACCCGTGATCAGGCCCTGGATGAAATTGCCGAAAAACTGATGCGCATCAAGGACAGATTCGGCGCCCGTTCCGTCGGCATGTGGAAGGGAGAGGGTGTTGGATTTCTGCAGCAGGAGGAATACGTGCGCCGTTTTGCGCATGCCTTTGGCACACCGAATTATTTTTCCAATGATTCCGCCTGCTTCAACAGCCGGTATCTGGGGCATTATCTGGTTGCCGGTTTCTGGAACCCTTTTCCGGATTACACCACTGCAGGTGTGATTTTTCTTTTTGGCACCAATCCGCCGGTGTGTCATCCGCCGTTCATGGCCGAATTTGCGGATGCCAGGGCCAGTGGGGCAAACCTGGTGGTGGTGGACCCGCGCATGAATCCCATTGCCTGTTATGCGGATATTTTTGCGCAACCCATTCCCGGAACAGATGGTGCCTTGGCCTGGGGACTGATTCACCAACTCATCCGGACAGGCGGCTATGATCAGGCCTTTGTTGCGCGTTACTGTATCGGCATGGAAAAGATTGCCGCATATGCCGAATCCTTTACCCCGCAGGTTGTGGAAACCCTGACCGGAGTATATGCGGATGTGGTGATTCAAATGGCCGAACTGATCAATAAACATCGGCCAAAGGTCAGCCTTTATGTCGGCGCCGGTTTGGAACACCATGAAAACGGCGTGAACAACATTCGCGCTCTGGCCATCCTGTCCTGTCTCTGTGGCGCCCTGGACATCGCGTGCGGTTTTGGCTGGCCGGAAACCCTGGACCGGCACAGTCTGACCCTTTACGATGAACTTCCGCTGGAAAAAGAAAAGCCCATCGGTGCCGATCTCTTCCCGGTACTCTATGACATTCGGAAGGAATGCCATACCATGACCGCGATGGATTATATGCTGGGGCGCGGCCAATATCCCCTGAAAGGGCTTGTCATCACAGCGGCCAATCCCGCGGTAACAAATCCCAACACACGCAAGGTTGAAGAGGCATTCTCCAGCCTGGATCTGTTGGTCGTCAATGACCTGTTCATGACCCGGACCGCACGGCTTGCCCATTACATTCTGCCTGCCGCTTCCTACCTGGAGCGCTCCGAGATTCATATCAACCACAAGTACCAGCGCGTGTATCTGACGACCCGGGTGGCTGAAATACCCGGGGTATACGATGAATACAGACTCTGGAAAGATCTGGCCTGGCGCTTGGGATTCGGGGAGCGCTATTTTTCATGGGAAGACGAAACCGCGGTAAACCGTTTTATTTTGGAGCCATCCGGGATTAGTCTGGAAGCGCTTCAAGCCCACCCCGAAGGTATCCAGTACAAGCCCCATCGCTATCAAAAATACCGGTTTCAGCCTTTGCCCACCCCATCTGGAAAAGTTGAATTTGCCTCTTCATACCTGAAAAACCTGGGGCTGACCGAAATTCCCGAATATGTGCCACCGTATCACCTCAGCCATAAAAACCGGGATTACCCGTTACTCCTGACGAGCGGGGCCAGAATGACGTTGTTTTACCATTCCAGGCACCAGAACATCGAGCGGTTCCGGAAGGTGCATTCAAAGGCAGAGGTTGAAATTCATCCGGATGATGCGGCAGAGCTGGGGATTTCAAACGCGGATTTGGTACGGATTGTGTCGAAAACCGGTTCTCTGGTCATCGAGGCCCGAATCGTCCACAAGTCCGAGCTGCGACGCGGAGTGGTTGAGGTCTATCACGCCTGGGAAGACTGGCGCATCAATTTTGTCACCTTTGATCACATCAATGATCCCATCAGCGGATTTCCCTTGCTGAAAGCCGTGCCGGTGAGGATTGAAAAAATATGAAAAAAGGGGGCAGGGTGCCGTTCACTGAAGCAGCCCTCCCTCTTCAGCCTTCAACCTATCGCCTTACTGAACATTTGGGAGGCGCGTGGCGTATCGTATCGGACATATTATGAGTTTAAGGCTTCGATTGTAAAGCCCGGGCCAGGGAAGGCATCCTCGAATATCAGCTCCCAATAGGGCAGACACCTCACCTTGGTTTCACTCACCAACGCCTCATTATTAAAGCTCTTGTTGACGACATAACCGCGCTTGGAATGATACCCATCAAGAAACCCGCGGAATGAACGCCCGATCTCTATCTTTTTCATGTCGCGGTATTTGACCTCAAGGGGGATGAGTACATCGCCGCTTCGGATGACAAAGTCGACTTCGGCCTTGTCTTTGGTGCGCCAGTAGTGGATTGTCGTATCGGCCAGGGGAAAACGCTCCTTCAGCATGGCGTGGATCACCGTCTGAAAGGCAAAACCGGCTCCGCTGTCCGTGACAGCACCGAAGGCGCCCGATGCAAAATTTCGCAGACCGATATCGTGGAAATAGTAGACCGGCGCTTTGCTTATCTCTTTTCGGATGTTGGTGAACCAGGGCGTTACTTTCCAGACAATGAAGGTTTTTTCCAGATACCAGAGATAATTCTTGACCGTAGCCAGGAGAGCCCCAGGGTGGCGGACAATTCGGAATAATTGAACATCTTTCCTGACTGGCCTGCCATTATTTTCACCAAATTGCTGAAACTATCGCTCTTTTCCACCCGCAGCAGATAGACAATGTCCTTTTCCAGATAGCTCCGATAAATCTCATTGATGGTGGCCAGTTTTTCTTTATGGGTGTCCGCCAGGATAACCCGTGGGTAACCGCCGTACATGAGGTATTCCCGAAAAAGCTGATCGGTTCTTCCGGGTTCAGTAAGGAAAAACTCCCTGAGCCTGTCCGTATAACGATACCCGGTTTTGAAATCAGCGAACTCGCCGAAGCTGACAGTCGAAAGTTCAAACATCCGCTTTCTCCCGGCCAGCGACTCGCTGATCTTTTCTTTTAATTCGATACTCCCTGAACCGGAGACGACAAATTTCCAAGGGAGACCCTGATCGTAGAGCCCCTTCAGGAACAGGCCGGCATTTTCCTTACGCTGAATCTCATCAATGAAAACCACGCCGCTGCTTTTGCCCAGCTACAGATGAATCTTCTGCAGAAGTGCACCTTGGGAAGAAACATGGTGGAAATCATCCTCAAAATCCAGATTAAGCCAGAGGGTTTTTCGTCCTTTGGCGCGAAGCTCGGTTTCGAGTCGCTTGAGAATGGTTGTCTTTCCCGACTGGCGCGGTCCGACCAGCAGGGTAATTTCAGGATGGTTGAGATGCTCTGCCACTGCGGCCATGAGTCTACGTTGTATATAAAGGCTATTTGTAATCATGGATACATTTTAGCACGAGAATTCTTAAAGTCAACTTTGACATGATGAAATTTTTCCCATTGAATGGCATTGTGTACGCCCGTCATGGGTATGACCACAAAAAAGGCAGGTTGAAAATTGATTCTCCGTAAACGATAGGAATCTAAAAATCAATGCGGGTATAAGCAATTCGTCCTGTTCAAATATCGCCGTTTAGGTCGGTACGTTCGAAACGAACGTTCCTGTCAATTGTTTACAATTACCTCGCTCGATCCGGCGGCAAATGATATGAAACACTTTTTCTGTTTTGATTCCGGGCCACCGCTTTCAGGACGGTGATCAGCTCGGTTTTTCTCGATTCGGGCAGCAGTGTCGTGACATGGCTGTTCAGCATCGCTTCCAGGGGCTTGTTGATCATGGATAGCCCAAGATCGTTGGTGCGAATGATTTTCGCGGGCTTGGTTCTAACTTGGTCCACCAAGCCAGGAAGTCGGGTGTAATTCAACCCCGTTGTAGAGATCCTGCTTAAAAATGCAAGGTTCCGTCATTCCGGGCTTGACCCGGAATCCACAAAGAATTACCCGGACTTATTGAGAAGTTACGCTTCCTCCATGATAGAGACCGTTTCTTCCACCCTGGGAAGATAAATCTTGAAGGTGCTACCCTTGCCCGGCTCACTGTAGACCCAGATATTGCCTTTGCTCTGTTTGATGATTCCGTACACGGTGGACAGTCCAAGGCCCGTTCCCTTCCCCTTCTCCTTGGTGGTGAAAAAAGGCTCAAAGATCCTGGCCTGCACCTCCTTTGTCATGCCCATGCCCGTATCGGTCACGGCCAGCAGCACATAGGGACCCGGTGTCACGCTGATGTGGGTCCGGGCATACGTTTCATCCAGTTCCGTGTTACGGGTCTCAAAAATCAGCTTGTCGCCATCGGGCATGACATCCCGGGCATTGACGGCAAGATTCATGAGGATCTGCTCCATCTGCCCGATGTCTACATAAACCTGGCCGAGATCAGGGCTCAGGATGGTTTTTATTTCGATATTCTCCCGGATGACCGCCGCAGCATCCGGTCCATATTACCCAGCACCTCATTGAGGTTCGCCGGATCTGCTTGCGGCTGAAGGCCAGAAGCTGCCGGGTGAGCACTGCGGCCCTTTCTACGGCCCCCTTGATATCTTCCAGGAACTCATAGGTGGGCGAATCCTTGCCCACTTCCCCGATCGCCAATTCGGCATTTCCGATGATGGTGGTTAACAGGTTGTTGAAATCATGCGCAATCCCCCCTTGTCAGCATTCCCACCGCCTCCAGCTTCTGGGCTTGCTGAAACTGGGCTTCGAGTATGGATTTCTCCGCTTCCATCCGCTTCCGTGCTTAGCTCTTGCAGCGGGTCCTTGATTCCCTTGTGCAGGAACCTGATGATAACCAAGAACAGAATCAGGCCAGCTTACAAATTCGTCGTGAAGGGTGAAACATCGCCTTGCGGGCCGAGGTAGCGATCGTACAGCACGCTGAACTGCTTCAAGGCATCGGTCTCGCGGTTTTCAATGTCCTGGAGGGCAGTTGTGATCTCCTGTTCATTATCAAAGAGCTGTTTACGGTGCAGGTAGTAGATGTTTTGATCTTCTTTATGGATGAACCGGGTGATCGGCTGATTGATCAGCGCGCCCCGCGTCACGCCCAGCAGGGTGGCGATGGTGAGGTTGGCCGCCAGGATCAGCCCTTGCACGCTGATGGTGCAATAACCCACGGGCGCCAGGTCGTAGAAGTCGAAATGGTGAGCGTGCGCGGCGTCCAGTTTCGCCTGCTTTGAACGCAGCTCCTCGTTCTGCATCTCCAACTCGATCTGATGCACGCGCAAATCGCAAAGCACCTGCCGGATTTCTTCGGCCGACAGCGCCTCGATATTTTCAGTTGACAGAGGTGCCGTTTTCCGGGAAACCTGTCTGTCTGCAGGGTGTGCCGCCCTGCCGCAGTTAAATCTTTCGGACATAGTCATATTTCAATATCTTTTCATCTATCGTCATCAATTCAAGATTATAAACCTGGGCTGTAGCAACAATTATCTGGTCAGCCGGATCACGATGGAAATTACCAGGCAGTTTTGTCGAGGCAATTGCAATTTGGGGAGTTAATTCTATCAACTGCACATCTGGTAAAGAAATTGCGAGATCCATCCATTCTTCAATCGAACATGCCAATTTCAGTCTGTTATACTCTACCAGTTTGGCGACCTCCCAGCAGGAAATAGCACTCACACCCAGTCCATCTGCCCGATGATGTTCGATAATTTGCCTGTGATGCCGTGTAAGTTGATTGCTTTCATCTGCGAACCAAATCCATATGTGTGTATCCAGCAGTATCATTGTAATAACTCCCAATCTTCCTGGGCAACGGGTTCTGTTGGATCAATATACTGGATTACTTTGCCATGCAATGGTGAAGAAGTTGATTTACTCACTTTTCTATTCCGACCTAAGACGATAACCTCCACCAGGTCTCCTTCCTTGAAAGGGAGTGCATCAAGCTGCAATACGCCGTTTCTGACCACTCTTTTTTCAATTCGATAAGCTTCCATTGACAACCTCCCATCCCTGATGTGCGCCGCTGACACCGCCTTCGCTCCCGGCATTTTCACGGTAAAATTGCCCCCCTATGGCTTTTTGAATCGCATCGCCAAGCCCCTTACGCTGATAAGGCTTACCCAGGAAAACATTGGGACGTTCGGGATGTTCTTCCACCATTATGAAAAGTAAGACCAAAACATCTGATTGCTGGCGCACCCATAGAACATATATCAGCCGATAAAATTCATATTTTAATCTGAACAATAACGTATCGAGTGTCAAACAGATTTATTATCATGCCATAATGTAGACATGATTATCTTATCGCCATGCACAAGCATCACCCCATCTGCTGATGCAAGCTTCTGCATTTCATCCGTAAAACCGCTTCTGCTGAAAAGGATAAATTTATCGTGACGATTTTCGTTGCGCCATTCTACCTGGGCGCCTTTCTCTTTCAAAGAACGGAAAAGCAAGCTCTTCACGTCTGTTGACGAAATGCATGTCGTGACCTTTCGATTGCCAGTATAATCATAATTAGTATAATCATGTTTATACTAATTGAAACCAGCAATCAAGATGGTAATCAGGTAATCAGGAGTCAGAATCCAGTAGTCAGAATTCAGGAGGTGAGGCAATCCAGATGATTGAAGAAGTCGATAAACTACTGGAAGCTTACATGCGGGCCATTCTGACTTCTGACTTCTGAATTCTGAATACCTGAATAGTTACCTTTTTTCATCATATTCATAGCCTTGGGAATCGTAGAATATAACAACCTTGTCTTTGAGGCATCTTGGACTGCAATGAAGCGATGAGAGCCGCACAGCGCGGCGGGTTTGCGTGGTCTGGCTCCGCCGATAAACTACTCGCGGGGTTATCATCTTGACCTTGTTCGTATCGGATCACCCAGCGAGCTTGGTTTATAAAAGGCGCCAACCTTATCAGTTAGAAACAAGTCCAAAGTTTGTAACAATAAAGTAGGTACTTTCATCAGTGGAAAGCTCTGGGATGTATTCCAGATCCACCCACAAATGCGTGCTGCCATCCGAAAAAAGGACATCAGGAATATGGATTTTTAAATCGTTGGATAGCGTTGATGTTGCACATAAATAAGACGGATTATCCATAACGCCGGCATTTATCAATTTAAAAAATATTGCCGTCAAATACATCGGATTGTACTCATAAGCAAAATCCGCCCAAAGCGATATGGTTCCCAACAATGGATTGTCATAAGAAAGATAAGGTATATGGAGCAATGCATTTTCATCTATGGTTGCCGTACACCCTTCAATCGGTGGCGCCTCTCCTCCACGAACGGCACGGACAGAGCTGAATCTCAGCTTATTGACGCGGCCGTCGTTTCCGTTGTAAAAGTTTGCGCTCCATGCGGAGTTCGTATTAAAGACGTCGGTAGTAGAGGACCAATAATAGGACGAACCAGTATCGGGGAAATAGGCAGTGTCAATTGATGGATCATAACGGCTGAAATCCACCAAGCTTCGCAACTGTCTTTTGGTGGGCAACCGCCAGTCCGTATAACCGCCATGATTCAGCTCTTCACAATAAGCCAGGGCCTGCTCCCAGGTCATGATGGAAGAACTTGCTTTTTGCCACATCAGGCCTGTGGATTTGTCTGTCACGGTGCCATCTCCGTTGTCAACATAATCACCGGCAGCAGTCAAGGCAGCGTCCAATGATCGATTGCCCACAGCTTCAAATGACCCGATTGACAAAATACCCGGTGATTCGGACTGCCCTCCGCGAACGGCTCGGGCATAAGTGCTGAAGTTCTTATCAAAGCTGCCGTCGTAGCCGTCGTAGAAGTATACGTACCACGCGAAGGTTTTATCCATTGCAAAGGTCGTCGAAGACCAATAATAAGACGTCTGCATAACAGGAAAATAAGTGGTATCGATAGCCGGCTCCGGTGCCTGAATATCGTAATTGATGAGCGTGCCCAGTTCCTTGACGGTGGGCATCCGCCAGTCTCCGTAGCCGCCGTAGACCGCGACGTTCAGGGCATCGATGAAATCCTTGGTATCCGTGCCGATGCCCGGAGTACCGGGATAGGGATTGGTTGGGTCGTACCAGGAATAGAGATTATCCTTGTCATGGATTGTCCCATCACTCGTCTTCGACTCCCAGATCAGGCCGGTGACATTGTCTTTCACCAACACCCAATACTCGGCCGAATCCGGTAGTATATTGCCGCTGCTGTCCAGCTTGGTGTAGGACATCGGGTTGATGCTGTAGTTGGCGTCCTGTCCGTAAAATGGCTGACCGGGTGAAGGACAAGGGATTTCAACGGTGTTGTTGTAACATTTGGTTTGCCCTGAATCGGGTACGGGTGCAGCCCACACAAACTCTGCAACCATAAGAATAATGAATCCGAAAATCCTTGCCCATGTTTTGTTCATGATGTTTTCCATTTATTTTTGATGTTTAACGCATTCAAACGTCCGTTGTGATCCGGATAAGCCCTCACCGCTCTTCAAAGAAGCGGACCGCATTCAGCAGTTCCGGGAAGGTATAGATGATATAGTCAGGTTGCACGTCCTTTTTTTCCTGCTGTCCCTGATTCGACCGGAAGAAGACCGTTTTTATTCCAAGTCTCTGCGCCCCATAAACGTCGCGATAGATGTCGTTGCACACAAATAACACCTCTGACGGCTTCATGTGCATGATGGTCAAGGCGCTCTCGAACAGCCGCGGGTCGGGTTTGCGATAACCGAAGTCTCCGGAGATGATGACCGGATCGAAAGGGCCAAGCAGTCCAACAGCGTTTAGCTCCGGGACAGCATAGGCTGACTGGCCGTCTGAGATGATTGCCAGATGATATTTCAAGAGCAGTTTCTGGATGGTTTCTTCCACGCCGTTATAGAGCTGCAGCCGATAGCATGACGCGGCACGATGCGTTTCGGCAAGAAAAAGCGGGAGCTGTTCCAGCTTTTCAGCCGGCAGGCGGTGTGTGAAGTCCGTCGCATGCCGTGTTATGATCTCCCGAAAGATACCGACAGCGTCGAACTCCGGATATCGCTCACCGCTCGCCGCGCGCTGCTCCTTCATGATCTCGAAATACGAATCCTTGACCGCGTTTGGACCGAGCGCTATTCCCTGATAGGAAAGCAGGTTGCTGAGAATGCGATAGATATCGTCGTGCCATTCGTTTGTTAGAATATCTGTCAGCGTTCCGTTGATGTCGAAAATGAGTCCTTTGATGATCATCAAAATCTCCTCAGGCATTCTTTTGCCTCATCGATCAGGCGGCGGCGGTAATCGGGTTCGATCCAACTGTTTCGTGCGATGCGCAGCAGCGTGATTCCCATGTAAAAAGGTGTCCTGCCGGAGATGGATCGGAAAGCGTTTTCGCGGTCCGGAAAGTGGCAGGCATATTCCCAGAGGAAGTGGCCAATGAAAGGCTCGGCAGCATTTTTGTCTCCCGCACTCTGCATGAAGAAATGTTTCAATTCTCCGGCGATGCGGCCGGTGTCGAAAACGCGGTCCGCGCGCTTGGTCCGTTCCAGATCCAGCGCGATCACACTCAGTCCGCCACCGAACATGAAATTTTCCGGCGTCGCGTCGCCGTGCACCATCACCTGCTGATCCTCCCACATCCTCGGCTGATGATGCCACTGGTCGCGCAGCCAGGTGAGTTCGCGTGCTTCGTCCCAGCCCATCGCATGGATTTCGAGAAGCCTGTTTATCAGGCGGTCCATATAAGCGCAGTCCTGATTGAAGTCGACGCCTTCGCAGATGGCAGTCCGGTTGTGAAACATCGACAGAAAATACGCGAGTGCTGTCAGTTTGTAATAGAGGCGGCCGGTATCGCGGTTTTGGATCACGGAGAGGATCAATTCGCTAAGCAGCTCGCCTTCGCAGTATTCGGTGACCAGAAGCGCGTTCAGCGAAGCGTTGCGGCCCAGCGGGCGAACAACATGGTGGGGATAACCCACCAGTCCGCAATCGCGCATTCTGCAGAGGTTGTCGAATTCGCGCGTCAACTGCGCGACAGCCTTCTCCATGTCCCATTTCCGGGCCGTACGAAAAAACTTCCCGACGACCTTCGCACCGGTGTATCTGTCTTCGTACAGATACACATCGTTGGAACCATTGAGCCGAAAAACCCGGTAGTTCGCGTTACCTGACGAGCCGCTGATTTGTGGCTGAATATCATATTGAAGATAACCGTGAAGCGGATCGGTTTCTGACAGTCGCCCGAGATAGGTTCTGCTCATTGGTCTTTTGAATCCTTTTAAACAGGCGGGCATGAGGCAAAGCTGGAATGATTCATGAGCGTTTGCCGTGAAAATGAAAAAGCAGAATTCAGAATTCAGGATTCAGAATTCAGTAGAAAATCGGTAAACTCATTTTCATAGTTGCCGTGAAAAAGCGTTGTGGAATGCCGGAATGCCGACATCGCGGTATTCCGGCATTATGGTCGAACGTATTTTGATTGATGGGGGGGTGAACCAACCTATGATTCCATACGTGTTGCCCTCGAAGCCACCCGGAACATGCGTTTACTTTTTCGCATCGACGGATTTTTTATCCGTCAGTTCCATGGGCTGCCCACAGCAGACAAGTTCACCCTCACCGCCATGAAGGACTTCAACGATATTCCCGCACAGTTCACATTTATAAACTTGATTTTTCTCAGTCATTTCATCTCCTTTTGGTTTGTCTTGTTAAAAAACTTGGGATATCTGGGCAACCTTCTTTCTATTTGCCCACAATTTTCTTGGCCTCGCCGACCTTTTCCTGAACTTTTCCGTGCAAATTTTCGATTTTGCCCTCGGCTTCCAGGTCGTCATTTCCGACGACTTTCCCGATGGTCTCCTTGACCTTGCCCTTCACCTGGTGCATCTTGCCTTCTGCGTTGTCTTTTGTGCTGGATTTCATGGTATTCCTCCTGTTTGATGTAAGCGTTGACTAAATTCTGCCCAATAAGAGCATGATCACAAGAATAATCACCACCACGCCGATCACGCCGCCGGGTGCATACCCCCAGGATCGGCTATGCGGCCAGACTGGTATTATTCCAATAAGTGCCAGTATCAGAATGATGAGTAATATCGTGCCGATTGTCATGATTCGTTCTCCTTTCAAAATGATGTTCAATCCGAACCATATTGGCCTCGGACGGTTCATTTCACAGCCCGGGACAGCCGGCAGCGAACCGGCTGTCCTGGTAGGTTGTGAACTCGCTTAACTATATGGTCATATTGTTGACCACCTTCTTTACGCCGTGAACGTCACTCACAAGTTTGGTGGCCAGATCCTTTTCAGCCGCGTTCTTGGCTTTGCCTCCCAACGTGACCACGCCGTCTTTCGTCTCGACAGTGGTTTTGAGAGCACTGGTCGAGCGATGATACAGTAACGTCGTCTTGACCAGGGCAGTGATGGACGCGTCATCAACCGCTTCGCCGATGGCATCCATCTTTTCGCCTGCCGTTTTTGCGACTGTTGTTTTGTCGGCTGGCTTTGTTGCGTCAGTTGAAACGGTCATCTCGTTTTTAACGTCTTTGACGCCATCCACATCCAAGGCATACTCAGCCGTCAGGTCCTTTTGGGCCGCGCTGTCGGCTTTGCCGCGCAGGGTGACGGTCCCGTCTTTTGCCAAAACCTCTGTCTCAGTGGCGCTAACATTCCGATGGAAAAAAAGTGTGGTTTTTACTTTGGTAATGAGCCACGCATCCGAGTTTGCTGCAGGGGCTTCCCCTTTTACGGTCAGCTTGTTGTCCACGCTCTTAACCCCTGGCATGCTTGCAACAGTCTCCTGTGCCAATGCCTTATTGGACTCTTGTGAAACGGTTCCGGTCAAGGCGACAACACCGTCCGTGGACTTGATTTTAATGTCATCGTTCTTGAGGTAGGTCTTGAACACATAAGACTTTTTAGCAGATGATTCGATGCGGTCATCCGTATCGGATGCAAACAGATTGACGTTGATTAAAAACAAAGAGGCCATAATTACAGACAGTGCTACGGAATACATTGATTTTTTCATGATTCTCATCCTTTCTTATTTCTTTGTTGAAATTTTTTGTGGTTCCCGGAATACGTTTTCCGGCCGATCATTTTATCCGATTAAAGACAGAGTAAGATTTTGCCAAACATCCTGAATGTCACCCCCCCGATTTTTTATCCTTGGGCCCAAATAAAATTCACTAAAAACTGCAGTTCAATGTCATAGTAATGCATTCCTTGTGCCAGGTTTGCATCTCCCGGCGCCATGTCATCCATCACTCTGATTTTTATAGATAATTAGATAAAATCTAAATTGCAGGGCTGCCATAAACGACCATCTAAAAAGGTCAAATTCAACCCAAGGTCATATATAACTTTTTTCTGTCTTGGGGGTTGATGGGGGAAAAACGATAAAGACCGGACTTCATCCCGTATACGATTACGATCACCCGCGAACTGCCAAAGCATAAAAATCCATATTGGGCTTGAATCCTACGCCAATTGCGCCATCCCGTGTATAAAGAACCCATGCATATCTCGGCTCATATACACTTGTCGTTGATGACCAATACCCCTCCTGGACGGTGTTCATTAAAAATCCATCCGCAAACGCAGGGCTATGGTTTCGATCATCAACCAGGCTTTCAAGCTCCCGTATATTCGGAAGCCGCCACGGACCGTGACCTGCTTCGTGCGTTTCATTCAGCTTTTCAACAGCGCGAATGGCATCTGTCCAGTTGGTCGCACCATCGTTCAATTGATTGCCGGCATACCAATATCTGCATGTAGCGCGGTCATAAACTGAGTCTCCATAGGGAATGAATCTATTTTTCATGAAAGGAGGATCGACGAATTGGCCAGAAACCGGCCACACCATGTAGGAGCCATGTTTCATGCCACGGTACACTTTTCCGCCACCCAAGTGGACATACCAGGCCTGATCCAATAACCTGGCAGATTCTGTCTGTGTCCAATAATAGACAGGAAAAACATGGTTAAACGGGTGGCCTTTGGGCAAAGACGGATTTACAAATTGATGACTCATCAAAGAAAACAACTCTTTTCTTGCAGGCAGCCGCCACTCATTTATCCCGGATAATCGAGACGTGTTCATCTCCTGAATAAATTCGAAAGCTTCCTTCCAGGTTAATGGAAATTCAGGAAGGTTGGCATTTATATGCCAAAACAATCCTGTCAATTTATCCTGAACAATATCACCCATTACACAAAATCGATCAGAACCTATATTCCGACGGGTTCGTTTGACCGCACCATCCTGACCCGAATCATGGCAGTTTATCGCCTTGCCTGAATCGTCAAAACAATCTGTCTGATCTGTTTCCAATAACAATTCATTTGCCATATTCAAAAAACACTCAATATCATTTGGAAAACTGGTAACTGCTCCGATTCACGTATTTATTTCCAACAGCCTAAAACGCCAACCGGAAAGCACTAACGCGGAGCGACTCAAGCGTCTTTTTGGATTCTGATTTCAAGTTCTGGGTATTGTAAATCTGAATCACGGTATCGGTAATATCCATGGATGAGGGCATATAAACAACCCCGCCGCTCCGCTTTTCAACGATCATTGTATAGCCTTCTTTTTTACCAATATCCTGAACCAGCGCTATCACTTCTTTTTGAATTCGATCGATGTTTTGCATCTCCAGTGCTTTAAAATCTTCCACGTATCTCCGCTGAAGCGCCTTGAGATCGCCAATCTTGATTCTGAGTTCCCGCTGCTTCTCTTCTCGATCCTCTTTACTCATGATCAGAGATTCCTGTTCGATCTTCTTTTCAATGTCCTCAATCGCGGCGCCTCTGTCTTTGATATCTGTTTCCATCTGTTTTCCCTGTTTTTCGATTTCAGCCTGAGCAGCCTTGCCCGGGTTGGAAAACTCAAGTATCTTCTGGAAATCCACAACTCCGATTTTGGTAACATCAGCAGCGGGTGAAGTCCCAGTCAGAAAGAAAAAAGATAAAACGCCAACAGCCAGAATGTTTTTCATGACATTCATATTTAAACCCCCTTTCCGGAATATGGTTGGTTTTTGGAAAAATACCATCGCGTCTTATTCCAATTTAATGTCCGTGAAATGCGAAAACAGAATTCAGGAGTCAGAATTCAGAATTCAGAAGAAAAGCGGTGG
>Ga0351890_10126_pt1 | contig 29377 bp, 29 predicted proteins | sample TotcelFGM3001M15_FD_206743 | JGI IMG/M metagenome (GOLD analysis project Ga0351890, IMG submission 206743) | Enriched cells from coal bed in the Powder River Basin, Montana, United States - Total cells FGM rep3 HSBNCT.FGM.300.1.M15 ...
TTTTACTAGGACTTTTCTTCAGGAAATTTATCAAGAAAATTATAATTAAAAATGGTTAATTACTGGTTGAATAAAATTTTTAGGAGTTTAAAAAAGAAAATTTGTAGAAATAAGGCAATTTAAGATAATTGCTTAGAATAGAATGTGGTGATTACTTATAACAGCGCTTTGTTTTTTAACAATGGAAAATTGTGGTAGTATCTTTCTTGATTAATTGTATATTCTCAAGAACTTCATCAATACATCGATGACCTATAATACAAGACGCTACACCAGGTTGCTTAAGGACAAAATTGAGGCTTTCACGACGAAGATTTTCGGGAGTGGAGTATTGCTCCAACAAAAAATCAACTTGTTTTAACAGGGTTTCAACTTTTTCTTTATTCAAATTAATGTTCAACTGCCAATAGTCATCTTTTTTTGGTAAATCATCCAACTTCCTAAATTTGCCTGTTAAGTAACCTCTTTTTAGCGGGCCACCGACAAGAACACCGATACCATGTAAACGAGCTTGTTCAATTACTTTTTCGCATTGGGTGTCTAATAAATTATATTGCAACATAATAACGTCGATAGGTTGCTTAATTGCTTCTGACACATGCTCCGGCTCCGCTTCAAAACTATAACCAATATTTTTGATATGTCCAAGTGCTTGTAATGTTTGCAATATTGTAATAGCTTTTCCATCCTTTACAAATTGTATAGAGGGAGCATGGATCAACGCTATATCTACATAATCAGTTTGCAAGCGTCGTAATGATTGCAAAAATTGCTCTACAATGCGCTTAGGATTATAGTTATGTCTGTGGCTATATTCATCAAATTGCCCCAATTTCAAGCAATAAATAACCTGTTGCCGAGAATGCACAAAAGCCTTACCAAGAAATTCTTGAGATCTGCTTTGCAGATAGCCTTGGCTATCTTTGTATTGACCATAAACAACAGCCACGTCAAAAATATTGATACCGACGTTATTAGCGTCTTGTAAAAGAGTAATAATTTCTTTTTCGGAAGGAATATCCCAACGGCCACCACCAATTTGCCAAGTTCCAAAGCCTATTGTTGAAATATCATATCCTGTGTTACCAAGTTTACGATACAACATGTATTAAAATCTCATATAATTGTATATTATAAATATAATATATACATTTTGATTACAACTGATTAATTTTAAAGTAATTTTACATGATTATACGCAAAAAATCACTGCAATTGTCATTTCCTGAACAGCAGGATTATTGGAATCGCATTGCTACAAAAAAAACATTTAATTTTCCTTTTTATCTTGATCTTTTTAAACAATATTCAAAAAAGTCATATAAAGTTCTTGATTATGGATGCGGTTATGGCCGAATTCTGGGATATTTAGTTAATGCAGGCTTTATGCATCTTTATGGAATAGATTTCTCAGATGAAATGCTTAAATTGACCTATAAAAATTATCCTACTGTCAATTTAAGCAAAAATGACTCGTTATTTATTCCCTATGATGATAATCAATTTGATACGGTGATTGTTTGTGCTGTATTGGGTTGTAATCCAAACGCTCAAGATCAAAAATTGATAATCGATGAAATATCAAGAGTTCTTAAGCCTCGCGGTGTTCTGTATTTGGCAGATTTCTTAATAACTAATGATAAAAGAAACATTATTCGTTATAAAAATTTTCCCACATCAATCAATTTTGAATATGGTGTATTCGAACTGAAAAATGGTGTCTTGATAAGACATCATGCTGAAATCTATATAAAAAAACTTCTAATGATGTATGAAGAGAAAGTTTTTTTAAAATCGGTTGTTAAAACAATGAACGGCCATCAAGCAAATGGCTTCACCTATATTGGTATAAATAGAAAGTAGATGATTATATTAAGCTGCTGCATGAAAAGAAACTTTAATACAGCCTTTTAAAAAAGAGCTATTCTCAGGAAATAGTCTATCAGGATATAACTTCTCATGTTTTCTCAGCGCTGGATCTGCTTTCAGCATAGCATCAATTGTCATGATGCTTTTTAGTTTATCAACATCACTGTGATAATAATCAAATGTAATATGTTTGAGAAAATCATATCGCCCCGTTTTAGTCAAAGGCTCTGGCCATTTATTTGCGGTTTCTAAAAATATTTCCAACAAGTTCTTTAATTCACGAATTAATCTCATCGTGCTTGTAAAATTCTTAATAGTTGGCAGTTTTTGCGGTAATGTAGGTATTTGTAATGAATAATATACCGCATCATCATGATGGTTTATTTGTAAAAATGCAGGTTGCATAATGACTGGCGCATATATTTTTAAACCATAATCATTAATATAACATTGTTCTATAAGCTTTGTTGGAGCAGCAGATTCATCGCCAGCGATTTTAAAACCAGGTATTATGCCAAAGGCGATTGAAATTAAATGTTTTAGAGTATCTAGTAAGTAGGTATCCATTTTAATTTTCCGCTGATTTAACTCAAGCAAAAATGTTTCCCAACTTAAATCAAAGTAGACTTTATTAGACCAATTTAGCATCTGATGCCATGCTTCTTGCATCCAATATAACTGCAACTTAACCCACCCTATATTTTTCTCTTGTGGCTCAAACCATTTGGCTGAAAAAACGAGCAGTTCTACAAACCATGGATGTTCTTCTCTATTGGCTTGTGCTAATTCAGTAAAAATTTCGTGATGACCAAAAATGCTATCTGGTAGATAAGATTTAATGCCATACTTTTGCTTTAACCGATTATGTCCAGCCGTATCTGAAATTTTTGGCAACAAAAAGATTGTTTTTGCCCCGGAAGAAATACTCCAATCCCAGCCTTGCCTTAAAATAATTTTGGGCATTTCCATAATTTCCCAAACACCGAAAGTCACGCCAGGTCGAAATATCTTATAAGGTACTGCTCGTCCATCGGGTGATTGAATATATACTTCAATATATTTATCTAAAATTAATGCTATAGGAGCTGCGTTATAATTAAGCAGTTTTTTTATAGATGGCATTGGATATTCATTAAAAGGCTTTAAAGTATAGTTTTCAGTAGGTAATAAAAATTTGCCTTTCCTTTTAATATCTACTCCATAAGGATAGCGAATTTTGACAAAAGAATGTTGTTTACTGGGGTTAAATTCATCAATAATTTTTGCTAATTTTGGGTTTATCTTTTCTATCCGTTGTCTTGCTTGTGACCAATCAAGAATTTCAATGGCCTGGAACTGATTTTTTGGCATACGTTTTTCCTTGTCTTACCGCAATATAACTTAAATAGTTGATGCTTCTAACCTAAGTTATGCTATACACATATATCTATTATTATAATGAAATATTATGATTAATAACTTAAAGGAAGAAAAAAAACAATTATTTCCCTTAAATCTTAAGTAAAAGCATTAGGTATCTATGAAAATTTCTAAACTTTACCCATGGCTTGTTTGCCTGTCCGCAGGACTTTTCTTTTTTTATGAGTTTATCCAAATGACTATGCTAAACAGCATTGGTTCTGAGATAATGCGATCCTTTTCAATCAATGCTGCACAGCTAGGTTTGCTATCCTCAACCTACTTCGTTGCTATTATTTTATTTTATATTCCCGCTGGTATTCTTATTGATAATTTTTCAAATCGTATCTTGCTTTATATTGCAATGAGTGTGAGCATTTGCGGAACAATTATCCTAGCGACGACTCATTCAATTATAATTGCTGGGGTAAGTCACTTTCTTTCAGGTATTGGACATTCTTTCTCTTTTCTTATTCCATTGATACTAACTTCGAGATGGTTTCCTCCTCATAGGAGAGCCTTTGTTATGAGTATTGTCATTACTATAGGTATGATGGGTGGTATTTTTGCTCAAACCATATTAACAGAACTGACAAGAATTTTAGGTTGGCGTTATGCCCTGATAGCTATCGCTGCTTTAGGCATTCTCTTCCTTTTTATAATTTACTTATTAGTTCGGGATTATCCAACAAATTACTTATCTGAGCAAAAAGAAGAATTTCTATTTTATAAGATAGGTCAACAGTGTTTGGCTGTCGTTAAAAACACAAATAATTGGCTTTGTGGTATTTATGCCAGCTTATTAAATTTGCCGATTATTCTTCTGGGAGCAATCTGGGGTTTAACCTATTTTGAATTTAACTTTTACTTATCTAAAAGACAGGCTTCGTATGTTACATCATTACTATTTATGGGCGCAATTATTGGAACACCACTAATGGGGTTGTTGGCAAATTTTTTCTCTAGAAGAAAATTAATGACCTATAGTGCTATTTTAGCTTTAATCTGTATTCTATTGCTAATATTTCAAACAAAATTATCTCTTATTCAATTAAGCTTGCTTATGCTAACCTTGGGAATTATAACGAGTGCACAAGTATTAAATTATCCAATCGTCATTGAAACAAATCCTAAAAAAATGATAGGTACGGCTGTTTCATTTGCTTCATTATTAATTATGAGTAGTGGAGTTATTTTTCAACCTTTATTCGGGTATCTTATTGATCAACATAGTAGATATTCTGCGCAAGGATATTCAAAAGAGAGTTTTTATTATGCAATGTTAATTATCCCTGTTTCATTCTTTATTTGTATAGTTGTATCTTTGATAATTAAAGATCCCAATCGAAGTCAGGCTTAATAAATTTAAGTTCATTTATTTCAGCAATCTTCATTGTTGGCATTAGAGCCATACATTCTTCTTCTTTACCATAACCATAAGATACCCAGCAAGAATCAGTACCAATGTTTTTGGCAAATAAAATATCTGCCTTCGTGTCACCAATAACAAACATTTCCTTTAAATCAATATTGTTAAACTTTGGCTTAATAATATTATCGAAGAGCATTGGATCAGGCTTTTTCTTTATCCCTTTTGTGTCGCCTATTACTAATTTGACATAATCAATCAGACCAAAATGTTTTAGCGCAGCATTAATAGCATCAATTCCTTTATTACTAACAATAATAATTGCAATATTGTTGGCAAAGAATTTGTTGAATATTTTTTTAACTCCATTATAGATATAAGTTTTTCCTAATCCTTCCTTTAAATAAATATATCGATAAGTTGCAATCCAATGATTGAGGTCATGAGGTTTTTGCTTGAAAAATAATGGATTTAATATTTTAAAAGTTTCATCAAGTCCCATGCCACTAGCAACTGTATGATTAATTAAATTCTCTTTTGATATAGGAGTATCTAATGCCGAAAATGTTTGTTTAATACAATAAACAATAGCTTCTCGTGTTGCACAAATTGTTCCATCAAAATCAAAAATAGCTAATTTATATTTAAGCTGTTTTGCCACGATTTTTCACCATCTGTTGTTATCTATAGGTTTGATATAAGGTTTTTAAGTTTTCTGGGATTTTTAGATTTGAGAGTTGACAAAGTATCAACAAATTTTTGATCGGTAAGTTCGTAAGTCCCTAGGATCTAAATGTCCAATATCCGCATAAAATGGCTTTTGCTTAGTGCTTAAAAAATAGGAGCAATTATTGTATCATGCCTTGCAAGCCTCAGATCTAGGGTGCAACTTTTTTTACCGTTTTTTCTACTGTGAGGTGTCACTTCACTTTTATTGATTTGCTGCTTTGTTCTGAAGTTCAATGATTGACTTCATTAATGATTTTGAAATAGTTGCTGGACTCACGTTAAAAATTCACGCTGCTTCGAATGCTGTCCGTACTAACCATATTGATGATCTCATTTTTTGTTGCTCATTGAGGTTGGTCGTCTCCCACCGATATGATCTTGCGCATGTGCTGTTTATAAGCCAGCATAGGTTCGCTCATGGATCAGTGCTCTCCAAGGCTTGCTTTTTTTACTTTAAAAAAATGTGACGCACTCTCATGCACACTGCGTCACACCCACCATGTACAGTTTTTTTACGATGTTAAATTATTTTCTCTGTCTTGTTTTCTTGGGTTATTTTCTGTACCGTAATTGCTTATTTTTCGCCCTATAGAGAATGTTTATGTTTAATCATGCTATTTCTGAGGCAGAGAATTCTCTGTCTTTATCGTCCCCTACTGTTCCATTCACATTAGGCAAGGACATTGCCCTGCTAGCCCGCCTTGTGCCTGGAAAACCTATTCCTCTCCCCTTCTATAGTTATAAAGTTCCCGCAGGATTTCGGTCTCCCGCAGAGGATCATATCGAGTTAAGTTTGGATTTAAACGAGTATTGTATTCAACACCCCGCGGCAACCTTTATGGTACGCGTGTCGGGTCACTGTATGACGGGGCTGGGTATTTACGATAATGATATGTTGATCGTTGACCACAGTGTCGAAGCCGTCCCCGGTAAAGTAGTGATTGCGGTAGTAGACGGTGAGTTGACGGTCAAACAATTACTGCAAGATAAAACTGGAAAAATGATGCTCTGTCCTGCTAATCCTGATTATGCGCCGATTGCACTCAGTCCGGATAGCGAAGTCACCATCTTGGGTGTGGTTGCTCATGTCATTCGCTCACTGTAAAGCGTAGGTATCGTATGGCGACTTTTTCTTTGGTGGATGGTAATAATTTCTACGTTTCTTGCGAACGCGTGTTTAATCCCGCATTGGAAAAATGCGGCGTGGGCATTTTATCGAACAACGATGGATGTTTTGTGGCGCGCTCAAACGACATAAAAAAATTGGTGCCCATGGGTGCGCCCTATTATCAATACCGCAAGATATGTGAACAACATAAAGTAAAAGTGCTTTCCGCCAATTATTCTCTCTACGGTAGCTTATCTGACAAAATGATGGACTGCTTTCGTGCATTTTGTCCTAACATCGAAGTGTATTCTATTGATGAAGCTTTTCTGCGCTGGGAAGATAGTGCTAACCAAGACCGCGTAGAGCAAGCGCTCTTGCTGCGCCACACGGTTAAACGTTGGACTGGCTTGCCTGTTTCCGTGGGCTTAGCGCCCACAAAAACCTTAGCCAAAGTTGCCAATCATATTGCCAAAAAGAAAACCAAAGAAGGCGTGTTTGATATTCGCGATAAAGACGTACAAGAGAAAATCTTAGCGGACTTTCCCATTGAAGATCTCTGGGGTATTGGACGGCAATTAACGCAACATTTGCAAAAGCGCGGCATCTATACTGCCAAAGCCTTGCGGGATAGTGATGCCACACTGCTTCGACGAAGTTTTAGTGTGGTCGTTGAACGCATCATTTATGAATTGCGGGGCATTGCCTGTTTGGACTTAGAAACTGCCCAGCCCAGAAAAAGCATTTTATCGTCTCGTTCCTTTGGTACGCCTGTCACTGCGTTAGGAGATTTAGAAGAAGCTCTCAGTCATTATGCAGCCAATGCTTGTGTGAAATTGCGCGACCAAAAAAGTCGCGCGCAACGTCTTTCTGTTTTCTTACGCACTAGTCCCTTTAATCACAGCGAACCGTTTTATCAGAATAGTCACAGTTGTTCCTTTACTACCCCCACCAGTGACACACGTCTCATTATTCAAGCAGCCAAGCGTTGTTTGCAACGAATTTATAAACCAGATCTTCGTTACCAAAAAACCGGTATTCTGCTTATGGATATCACAGAGGAGTCAGTCACGCAGACGGATTTGTTTGCTGCTACCGGAAATGAAAAATCCGATAAGCTCATGCAAACGGTTGATACGATTAATAACCTCTTCGGCAGAGATACGGTTCACTTTGCAGCGCAAGGCATTCAGCGCCCTTGGCACATGCGTTCAGACCATCGCTCCCCTCGCTATACAACCTGTTGGGATGAATTACCACAGGTCAAAGCCATCTAATAGTTCTTTCTTCGCAATGACGATGTTTTTACAAAAAAAATGAATTCCCCCTTCCTTGTCATAACGGTTCTGAAAATTGCCCTTCCGTTAGTAATACGTTGTTGGGAGTTGTTATTTACCCATAACAACTCTTGTCAGGTAGTTGATAACTCTGAGTGACTGTACCAAAAATAATAACTATTTTAGAAGCCCGCCCACGCGGAGGCTGGCAAATTAATAGCCAATTTCCTACAAGCGCTTGCGATATGTGCTCTTATTTAAACCAGATGATGTGTGTAAGATAAAACCAATAGAAAAACAGAAACCAAAAATAAATAGAGGGAAGCAGCAGGACGCTGCGACACACTAGGACGGTGTTTTAAAACCCGAATGATGGGCGTCATTCGGGTTTTCTTTATTGCGAAGTTGTGTTTTTAAGAACTCTCGTTTGCCTTTTCATCCGCAGTGAGACAGCTATTTATTCGCCAGTTGCTATCTTTAAAATAAGACAGCAAAAAGCGAGTATGCCATGTGTGGCCGTTTCAGTTTGGTGGAACTCAAACTTATTCACAAAACCTTTCAGGTAGCCAATCGGCAGCTGGAACTATTGCCTCATTATAATGTCGCCCCTAGCCAATCCATTCTGGCAGTACGCAATGACGAAGAAAACCATCGCGAATTAACCTATCTTCGCTGGGGTTTTATTCCTCGTTGGCAAAAGAAAGAAGAGATAGGCACGCGGTGGATTAATGTGCGTGCCGAAACTGCCAGCCAAAAGCCGCTCTTTCGTTATGCGTTTCGCCGCCATCGGTGTTTGATTGTGGCCTCTTCTTTTTTTGAATGGCGCAACAAACAACCCTATCTCATTCACTGTGATGACTTTCCCGTATGTGGTATGGCAGGATTATGGGAGCATTGGGAAGAGAAAGGTAATGGCTCTTGTATTGACAGCGCCGTTATCATGACACAAGAGGCAACTCCCCCATTGGATTTTTTACACAATCGCATGCCCTTGATTATTCATCCTGAACATTTTGGTCATTGGTTGGATAGAGAAAATCAAGACATCGAAGCCCTTGAAAAAGAAATAACGTCTCAGCCCAGTATGGCGTGGTCGTTTTATCCCGTTAATCCTCGCGTCAATTCTGCGCGCAATGATGAGCCGTTGTGTATTGCTCCTCTGAGTGAGTAAAAAAAGTTACCCCTTCATTTTCGTTTAGTTTGGTTTGATTTTTATTGAGTTTGGTAAATTTTTTATCTCATGATAAAATAATCTAATAAGTAATATTTAATTCACATGAAAATGCTTTCATTTAAAACAAGGAGGATACGATGGAGCAAAAAGGAAAAAACTTTTTCGATGCGTTACCCGAAGTAAGCCAGCAAATGGCAGAACTATTAACAACGCTGCGACAAGCTGAACAGCTTTTGTCGTTGACAAGACAATCCTATACATTGCGAAAATCCATACCAGAAACATTTACATCCGGGCATGTGAATTCTTCTCTTCAGATAAATGAGATGAGTCAACGGTATCAATCTCAATGTGCTTGGTGGCTAAATGCGTCGCTAACGGAAACACAAAAAGAGGCGATTACAGTCCTACAAAACACAATACATGAAATAAAAATCATTCAAGCCGAATTGTTATCTCTGTTCACGAGTGAACCCGAACCAGGAGTGGAAAATGTCAGCAACGCCGACATCAAACAGGCATTAAAAGCGATACAAACACCTTTTCATTAAGGTAATTAGGCTCGTAAGAACGCACACATGCCAGTTAGCCTGCTGGTGGGTTAGTCACAAAAGACGCATTTAACAGCGCTGCTAAACGATAGCCCGCTAAAGCTAATTGCGTGGCTGCAATGGTTTGGCCTTCCCGATAATACGCCGGTGTTGGTTTTTCATTTTCCGACAAGCTATAAATAAAAGCAGCATAACCCAAGTTGGTTTTTGCCCAGCTTAACGGATTCGTATTGTGTAATTGGCTAGTAAATTCCGTCTTGGGATAACGTTGTTCCAACCGAAAAGCCGCGCGCTGAATATCCTGATGCGGTTTTATAAAACCGACTGCATTATCCCATAGGCTATGTAAGTTTTTCGTGCAACGTCCCCGAGCATTCATCCGAAGACAAAATTGATTGCCCCCTCTGTCGTCTTGGCATTGGTTATTTACCCGTGATATCGCATGCAAGGGTTGTTCGCTATCGCCGACGAAATGCTCTAGCAATACCATAATCACTGCTTGCTGATTTTCATCATGCGATTGATGCATACTTTGTTCCAGTATGGGGATTGCCCAGGTGACATTGTTAGGTTGAATCGTTCGGCACAACGAAGTTGTAGGATAAGGAAGATTGATGTAATGCCAACCCTGTGTGTTTTGATAGGCGTAAGGCAATAAGTTTTGCGGAACAGAAGCGCTAAAATCCCGAAAAATAGTTTGTAAGTGCCATTTACGCCAGGTATCCGGCAACAGCGCAATCTTGGCAAAGGTGGTAGCCGTGGGATAATGCTTATCGAGCTTCATTTGCTCGGCAAGCGGCAATTGATTCCAGATAAGGCTAGCGAGTCTATCCGCTTTTTGTTTCGCAGGCTGGGATAAATTATCATACGCCACCTCCGCGATGATGACGTGCCCGGTGAACGAAAAAGAAGAAGCTTCTAGCGGCAAGAAAAGTGTCGCACAAAAACAAATAACTACTGAAAAATAGCGTCGCATGATTGGGTTTCTTACTGATAATTAACATAGGAAATTAACTGAGCGGGCTAACATAACGTGATGAGTTCTTTTTGTCCATCAATATTATTGGACAATGTATTTGGCAGGAGGATCTTTTCAGCAAGTCGATAAAACAAAAATAGGCTATTCGACTACGTAATAAAATAAAGCTTAGGCGAAATTTTGGTTTATTGAAATATGTCATTAGAATATCTTTATAATTAAATAATTATTTTATAAAAATTCAAATTTAATTGGCCGTAAGTCTGTGGGCAACTTGTCTTTTAGCTCCCCACAAAAGGTAATCCATTGCATGTATCTTTAGGTAAACTTAAAAAATTTTAAATATGCTCTTATTAAAATAGGAGCGTATTGAAGTCACAAATAATTACAACATTGGTTGGTAGCAAGCTTAACTTTGCAAACACAAAAGAAAAAAAATGGGCTTGCATCAAAATTTGAGATGTAATACTCTAGTTATAGGTGCCTTGTGGACACCCTCATCCGTATATAGCTATTGAAAATCCCCCACAGTGTTGAATAGAGCCACATTTACCTTGATGTTTTAGAAAATGTTTTGTTGAGTGAAGTACGGACGCCGCATGATTGTAAACAAACTAGTATCTAATCAAGGTCGAACAACGGTTCTATTCGCACATTAATCCATCACTTTGTTCAAGAATTTGTGAATGGTCTATGGGGTTTTCAAAAATGAGGGGAAAGTTATGCGCATCAACAAATGCACGCTGTCTGTCGATGAATTCGAACATTACTGCAATGATTTTGCAAAAAAAGTATTTACTTATCTCGTAAATGAATTCCACTCTTTACCTAAAGAAGCCCAGCTTACTGATATTGCTCTAAGAGGCACTCAGATAGTTTTAGCAAATCTTTACCAGCATCTTTTAAAAGAGAGTGATCTTAACCAACGTCTTGCTGATTTGCCAGAGGATATAAAATTCCTAATAGCTAATTTTAATAGTGATGCGGGTAACAAGGCTCATTAAATACTAATTATTATCTGTCGAGAAATTTTGATTGGTTAAAATATGTCATAACAATACTTTTTTTTGTGGGTAACTCGTTTTTTGAGTTATCTACAAAAAGTATTGCCCTTTCTAGCGCGATCATTAGAATTCCCTGATGCTTTTGCAAGCATTAACATATATTTATATTATACGCATCAGAAAAGATTTCCCTTAACTCTACTAAGTTTTGATATTACCTGCATTAATATATAACGTCCGTCATCTTTTATTATAATTGTCGCTGACTTTTCAATTTTTCTACATATTATCTAAGAAACTCTCTATTATATAGGGAGGTTATCGTCCAATTAATGCTTGACCAGAAAATTACGAAGATACCTAGAATTTGAATTTATGCTTGCTGATTATAGAATAAAAGGAACAATGAATAAGCGTCCGTTAGATACTCATTGGGATACCTTAATAAAAAATGCAACCGTCTATGATGGCAGCGGTGAGCAACCTTTCATTGCCGATGTTGCATTAAAAGAAAAGCATATTGCAGCAGTCGGCACATTAGAAGGCACAGCAAACGTAACGATTCATGCGAATCATCGTGCGTTAGCACCTGGTTTTATCGATGTACATACGCATGATGACTTTGCCGTCTTATGTTGTCCCGACATGGATTTTAAGATCCAGCAAGGGGTAACTACAGAAATTGTCGGCAATTGTGGCTTTGGTGCAGCACCTTTTCATGCTGCTCAACCCCTGCGCAGTTTATACCCCAAAGCGAATCTATTTCCATTTGATGGCTACACAGGTTATGTCAATGCACTTAAAGATACCCCTCCCAGCATCAATGTCGCTTTTTTAGTAGGCCATGGCACGTTACGTAGCTTTGTCATGGGCAATGCCAACCGAAAGCCCAGCTCTCCTGAATTGACACAAATGTGTCATTTATTACAGGAAGGTTTAGAGGCAGGTGCGCTTGGTTTTTCCAGTGGACTTATGTATGAACCTGGGTGCTATGCCCACACTGAAGAATTGGTTAACTTAGCACGTGAAGTAAAGCAATATAGTGGCATTTATACCACTCATCTACGTAACGAGTCGGATAAATTACTTGAAGCCATGCAGGAAGCATTAATCATTGGCGAAAAATCTGGTATTGCCGTACAAATTTCTCATCATAAAGCTGCTGGCTCTAAAAATTGGGGACTAGTGAAGCAATCCTTACAATTGTTAGAAAACGCACGTATTTCAGGCTTGGATGTTACGGCAGATCAATACCCCTACACCAGAAGTAGCACGGTGCTTTCCAGCGTAATGAGAAATAAACGATTAGGAAAAAATGATAGCGCCGATTTGAATGCCAATGATATTCTTATTTCCTCCGCGCCACACTTTCCTGATTGTGAAGGAAAGCTACTGCAATCCCTTTGCAACCAATGGCATCTCACTCCTGAAGATGCAGCAAAAAAACTATCAGAAAAAGGCGAAGTATTTGTCGTGCTCAATGTCATGAGCGAAGAAGATGTCAGAATGGTAATGAAACATCCTACCACCATGATTGGCTCTGACGGCATCCCCTCTGACAGTGGTAAACCTCATCCACGTTTGTATGGCACATTTCCCAAGATTTTAGGCCACTATGTACGAGAGCAACAATTACTATCGCTCGAAGAAGCCATTCATAAAATGACGGGATTTCCAGCAACTACATTTAAATTAAAAGATAGAGGATTTATTCGAGAAAAATACTATGCTGATTTAGTGCTTTTTGATCAAAATCGCATTGCTGATGTTGCAACATACAATAAACCGCAACAATATCCGTTAGGCATTGATTATGTATTTGTCAATGGAGAAGCAGTTGTTAGAAATGGACAACATACGCATTGTCGTTCGGGGCAAGTTGTTTGTAGACAAAAAACTTGAAGTTAAAGTAAAAATTCAAGGCTCTCTGTAGCTTTCCAGACAAGTAGGTGTATCAGGCTCATTTGTGTCAAAATTTATAGTTTAAGCAGATTAATTCAATTAATCCATGCTCGTCTCAAAACAAGCAATTTTTTTTATTATGCTGTGCAATTCTGTAAGATTATTAGTTGTAGGGATAGGGAAATCATCACAGGGTAAGCCTTGACTCATTGGATAAAATTGCGCTTCACATGAGCGCCTTGGCCAACGCCATAATAGCGACTTTTTAAAAGTTTTTTCCGACGAAAGATGTTGTGTTGGGGTAAATTCTTTCCATTTTTCATAAAGCTGATCTGCGCAAAGAATGTCAATCACTTCAACATGTTCAAATTTACGCTCTGAATTTTGGAACCACCCTTTTTTCAACAGCTCCACCGCTTCCTGATCAGATGTTGGTGCACTATAGCCAAAAATAGTTACGGTAAAAGCTTCTGAAAACCAGCACATAGCGCTTTTCCAGCTCATTGCTGTATATCGGCTTGTCTCAAAGTAACGCTTTTTCTCAATAGGATAAAGAAGCGGAACATCTTTAAATTTTATATTACACATGGGACACAACATGAATTTCATTCCCCAGTTATCACAGCTTTCACATGCACCGATACGCACATTACCATGCAAAAAATAGATATGGGGTAATGGAGCAATATCTTGATTTCTTTGGTAAGCATCAAACAAAAAAGGATCCCAGTTAAAAGTGAAAATGGCATCTTTTCCTCGTAATGACAATAATAATTGATCATAAATAGTTACAGTCTCTGGTAAATAGAGATTAGAGAAATAGTCAACTATTCGTTTTTCAATTTCATTTTTAAGATCCTTATCGATCAATTGACTATAGATAGATTCAAAATTTCTGGAAAAGTCTACCCCAGAGTTTTTTAGTAAAGAACTTAAACCTATTTTATCGACTAAATCATTCATGACAGGCAATTGATTGCCTGACGCATCGCCTTTTGGAAACCCTGCTTTACTTGCTCCTGCTCCAAGCAATACAACATGAGGTTTTAGGCTTTTTGGATTTTCGATAAGTTCTTGGCTATTCACCATAAGCACACCATAAAAATATTTTGTCAGAGTGAAGTATACTCTACCCGGATATCAGGTAGGATCGAAAATCCTGTTAGATTAGCGTCTTTTTAAGATTTTATTAACGCTTTGAATTGCGATTCTTAGAACCTAATTTGACAGACATGAACTTGCCACCTCATCTAGATAAACTTATTAAGCTACTATATCTGAAATGACTTAGCCTCAAAGAGGAACAACATATAGCTGTAGAAGTTTAGCTTTCACCTAATCTTTGTAATTTTTCAGAATGTACAGTACCGCGGGTTTTCTCAAAAAAGGCCATAATGCGTTTTAGTCTGAAGAAATCAAAACCATCGTCGGAATAATGCAGGCCACAAATACTAATGATGCGTGTGGTTTTCTTTTCGTGAACAGTGAATTTTAAACTAATTATAAAATTGCGACCCACCCGGATTATATAATAGCTTGATGGAAAATTCGGGACTTTACGCGTACACTCCCAGAAAAGAACTTTGAAATTGATATGAATCCAAGACTGTTCAACATTATTTAATAATAAAAAGACTATTTTTGCATGACTAAAATATCAGTTAAAGATCAGAAAATATTATGGAGTCGCGCCGCAGGTAAATGTTCTATTTGCCAGAAAACATTGTTTTTCGAGAGTAGCGATGCAGATCCAGTGACAATTGGCGAGGAATGTCACATTATTGCAAAGAAAAATCGTGGACCAAGAGGTAGTTCTGTAATTAAAGAGATTGAAAGAAATAAGTATAATAACTTAATTTTACTTTGTCGAAATGATCACAAATTAATTGACAGTGACACACGTAAATATACAGTACAAGAACTAATCTTGATAAAGGAAAAACATGAAAAGTGGGTTTGTGAAAGCTTAAATATAGATCAAATAAGGCAAAGTAATGAAGAGTATTATGCTTGGATAATTGAAACATGGGAAAAAGAAGCCAATATAGAAAATTGGTCAAAGTGGACAAGCTCTATTTTTTACGCAGGTAGTCCTCGCATGCCCATTAAAATTAGTAGGCAATTGGATAAACTTATCACACAATTCATTACGATTAAATGGCCTGGACTTTATCAAGAATTGGAAACTTCATTAATTAATTTCTTTACTATTTTGACCGACTTTTATAAAAAATTTCACAAACATGCAATAAAAATCAACAACATGCTTTGCACAGAAAAATTTTACCAAAGTAATGATTGGAATCCTTCTTTATATAATAAATTAAGTAATGAATACTTACAGCATGTGGAGTTAGTTCAAGATTTATTGCTAGAAATGACAAGAGCTTCAAATTATGTTTTTGGTGAAGTTAGAAAGTATATTCTACCTTCTTATCGGCTTAAAGAAGGAGCTTTATTAAGCATACAAATAGGTCCTTTTGAACCAGACTCCAGTAATGATATGCCCCACTTCTACTGGACATCCTTTTCCACGCAATATAGTAGTAAAGATATAGCAAGCGGTCTTTATCGTGGCATTAAGAAATTTGAAACTGATAGATTTAATAGAGATATTTGCATTCGCAAAATATTTTCGAATCGCTCATAATTCAGTATCTTAAAATTTTTAAGAATATTTACTCCTTGCCGGGATAGTATCAAAAAAATACATAAGCAATCCATGGCGGCTCTAATAAGAATTTTAGATGATCCTATTTGTAATGATAACCATATATTTAACAAATCCAATTCCAAAACGGAGATTTTGACAGCTCAGCGCTCCTCTTACAATCAATTATCGTTACCAGTTAGGCTATTTAGTAATTATTATTTTTCTTTAAGAGAACATCCGCGGCATTACTCTCAAAACGTTTGCCTTCCTCGATGTAACCTAATACCGTACCTTCATGCCGCCAGCGGCCTTGGCGCATAATCGCACCAAACGAAGCGCCCTTCTTACTCGCCTCGGTTGCAAAACCGCGGCGCATGCTATGACTGCTGTACTGTTCTGCATCGGGTAAATGACAGGCGTTGGCAATGGATTTGATAATAAGACTGACCTGATTGGGTTTGAGCGCTTCTTGGTTTATTTGGCTCCCTTTCGCCATTTGCCGAAATACCCAACCGGTCGAATAACCGGATTGCTCACGCCAGGCTATTAATGCGGATACTGGACAGAGTGTATTATCGCCATACGGAATGGCGCAGGTCTGCCCTTCCCCGCTTTGGTCGGTTTTCGAACGTGGGATGATAATTTCAATACCTTCAGGCACAAAACGAATATGCTCCCAACTTATCGCCACCAATTCACTGCGCCGAAACGCACCCAAAAAACCGATTTGCAGTAAAGCATTATTGCGAACATCAATCAAACGACCAGATTTTTTAAGATACGCTGCCATCACTTTTAGTGTTTCCAACGTGAGTGGCACTGCTTTGTCTTTGGGCTTGCCATGGGTATTTTTAATCCCGGTCAAGGTTTTACGTACCGCGGGATTGACAGTCGGGTCGTCAAATCCTTGGAAGACATGCCAATTTTTTATTGCCGTTAATCGGCGCACTAACGTGCGCGGGTTGAGGCGAGTGGCATGTTGATGTAAATACCGTATAAGAGGTGCGGCCCCGATTCGAGTAAAAAAGGGTTAAATCTCTAAATTGACCAAATCATATTCAATTTCTGTCATTACTGTCTGCATATCCAACTGAAATACTCCAAACCGATTAAGATGCTCCGTCCAGTATGGCGAAATCCCAGACAATATTTCGTTCGGTATTTCCAAGCCTTGTCCCCTGAGTTTGTTAATGGCCTTCGTTTGATAAACCACCGTGTGAAAAATTAGCATATTAGCCAAAAGATGATTAAATCTTATAATTTTACGTTGATTAGGTCGCATGTTATCACTGATAACACCACCGCCACCAAATCGAATCCAGCTAATAAACTGGTTAAACTCCTCACTCTTACAAGTTGCTGCTTGTATCATGCGACGCAACTCTGGATCATTGATATAGTTTAACAAGAATATCGTTCGTTCAACGCGGCCTAGTTCTCTTAATGCAAAGTACAATTTATTTTTTCGACTCTTTGAACAAAGCTTACGTAATACCGTTGATGCTTTTATTTTTCCTTTGTGTATGGAGATGGCGACACGTAGCATGTCGTGATAATGCGTTTCAATTAATTCCCAATCAATAGGCTTTTCTGTAAAAAGCTCATTAATATTTTCATAACAATCTTTGTTGCATGCCTTGTAATAATAGAGATGCTTGAATTGTTTAATGCGCGGCATGATCACTATTGCAAGTAATGAAGCAAGACCAAATAACACTTCACTTTGCGCCCATGAATCTCCGTGCACTTTTTTAGGCTGCATGTCTGAATCATTCTCTACAATGCCATCCAGTAAATAAATACTTTCATGTGCTCCACAGGAAATAAAATTGCTAAATAAGGCGATATACTGATCTGAAACATGGTAATAGCCTACGCCGCCGTATCTGCCGTAACGAATATGATGCGCGGCTAATAAATTTTGCGTATACATATCCCAGAAAGTACCATCAACCGATAAACTACCACCGGGTCCCCAATGTTTAGGTAAACCAAAGGTATTGTAGCGATTAATTAATACTTGAATTACTTTTATTAATTTGTGATCAGTTACGTGGTGATTAAAGAGCCACGCTATTTGTTTGCGGGTAAATTTTAAGAGAGAACGCTCTGTTTGCGTTGGACCCATATTGCATCCATAAGAAAATGAGGTGGCAACAAATCGAGATGGGTAATCTGCTATTTTTGTTTCATTTCCAGAAAGGGGTTTAAAATGTACACTTAAATTTAGCCAATTTTCCGCCTCAATAATCACATCAACAATGCTTTTGATAGGCATTTCATCCATGATCATTTGTTTGATTTTATCAAGATCAGGATGCTCTTTTTTCTTGGGTGATTTTTTTAAAATAGGCAGTCCATTGTCGATGCTGAGGTAAGGATTATTGTGGTAATTCTCATCAACATTTTTTGCTGTTTTTCGAAGCCTATTTTGCAGGGAATCAATAAATTTTCCTCGCCCTTTTGGCAGCTTGACTAAATCACAGTATCCATCAAATTCTACATCAAATTGTTCCCATGTTATAAGCTGCTTATTTGGATCATCAAAAATAAATGCGTTCTCTACGTAAGCATCGCCACAATTCAAATCGCCCATGAGTACGGTAAACCCGGCTATTTCATAATAATGACGATTGATTTTTTTAACGATTATATTTTTTCTCTTTTTAATCCAGTAACCACTTTAAACCAGCCCTCTGATAGTAAACTTAAATCGGGTTGAATAGGATTGGCCTTGTCTAAATCAATCCATTCTTTATGCGAATGGCGGTAGTGCGTAATAAATTTCAAAGCAATTTCAATGGATTTATCATTTGTCGATGACAAAATACTTAAATTATCCAGCAATTGAAAAATCACATGGCGTTTATTGTTGTACGGCTTTAACATCCATGTGATATGATTTTCTGAAGTCAAGCCAAGGTATTCCCTACATTGCTCAATGAGAACATCCGTTTTTCCACCCAGTTGCTCCTCAATCGCTTGGACTTTATCCTGTGCAGTATTATTATTTTTTAAGGCCAACAAGGTCTTATAAAGCAACAAAATGTACTCATCAGTTTTATCTGCTTGCTTGAGTCGATATTCTTCCAGTTTATTTTTTGCTTGTGCTTCTATACTTCTAATCCAGGTAATAAATATCTGAACTAAGTCATCAATGGCAGAGGCTGTTTTCATATAAATAAGAATGGTAACCAGAGCATAGCGTTTAACAGGTCTCATCTCTTTCATATCATTTATGTCTGCTATGATAGACTCATCTCTTAATTGTTCGATTCGTGCAGGTGCTATAAAATCCAGGTTGATATTAATTTTTTGACGAAGAGCTTTTAAGTTATTAACATATTGGACGTATCCTTTGATATTATGCGTTGTAGGTTTCTTGGGTTCTAGCTTCAGCATGGACCAAGATAAAACCTCATTATCACTGCTATCTATTTTTACAATACCAACCATTGTATCGAGTAGTTTTTTTTGCTCCTCTGATAATTCATTAAAAATCTTTTCATAGGTATCATTATTCACAACGGTTCTGGCAGCTCTTGCTAATCTTACCAGCTTTTGAAATGCGGGTAATTCAAATCTTGATTTGATTAATTCGTCAATAACGCAGTTGATGATGTCGGCCAGATTTTCTTTTGTGGTTGCAGCAGTGAGTGCTGCTGTTTTCATGATTTGGCGACGCGATTTTTTATCGGCATTTATTTGCAAGTATTCTCGAATGATTTTTATGTGTCGTTTGCGCGCTGATTTATCATAACCACCTAAATCAACTGTATTCTTGATACCAAGCTTATCTGAAATAGTTTTTTTTATGGACTCATCCACTTTTTGTACACTGATTGGTCGCCCTAAATATTGGTAACATTTTAGCGTTACCATAAATCCCAATCGAGGCGCAGGTAACGTCCTTTTTGTTTTTAAGTCTAATAAAAGTAATTCTTCCTCAGTAGGCGTAAAAATTTCTTTCAATTCTTTATGGTTTAAATTAGGTTTTATGCGCGGATATGCTGTTTCGTGTATGGCTGCCATTTTTATTTTCTTTTGAATTATTATTTTTTGATAATGCGGTGCTGTGACATGGCTTCGTGCCATTTTTCTTCTTCAGCGTGTTGATAAAGCATGGTGGTTTCAACGCTCTCATGTCGTGCACTACGTTTGATGTACCTTAATTCAATGCCTGCGTCAGCTTGATGGGTAATGGACGTGTGACGTAACCAGTGCGTGGAGGCTTTTTTTAATTTCATTGCAAAATCAGGACGACTTTTTTCAAACGTTTCTGCGCAGCCTAAGAATATTTTTTTAACCAGCCGATAAATCATATTACTGGTGATGCCTTGAGACCCATTTAGGTTCATGAATAGAGGCAGCTGCTCACCGGGTTGCGGTAATGGAGGAAGGTTATAAAATTGACGATAACGCACGAGTGCATTCAGCATGGCTTCATTGATGGGGATAAGTTGCGTTTTTTGCCCTTTGCCTGTGACTTGCCACCACCATTTCCCCCGAATTTGCATAATGCTTTGCATGGTGGCTTGTGCGACCTCACTCACACGGGGTCCGAGTAAATAAAGCAGATGAAATAAAAATCGATACCGTTCATAGTCTTTTTGCTCTCGTGGTGTTTCCTTGGGTAAAGCTTCGATATAATCCACCAGTGCTTGCCACAACGCTTGCTCTAAAAAACGTTCGGTTACTTTGGTTCTATTTTGTGTGAACTGCTTGGCTTTGCGACGCATTAATCCTAATGGATTGCCTGATAAATAACCGGCCTCCACGAGATAGGAAAAAAGGGCATTAATGACAGTAATCGCTTGGGCAATGCTAATCCCACTTAATGAACCTTGAAAAGGTCGCCAGTTGAGATCGTGACGAGGTTTACGTTGTCCACACCAGCGCGACTGTGGTTGTGGATCGGATAGAAACTGTTGGTAATCACGTAGATCGTCACGTGTCAGGCTAGACAGTGGCTTTTGCTTTTCGATGAGTGACCAGAGTAACAAGCGTTCGGCTTCTTTGCGATAGCTGCGTTGTGTTTGAGGGGATTGATCAAATTCCGCAAGCCAGCATTGAACTGCTTGCAAATCATTTGTTGCCGATATTTGTTGGGTAATAAATGCAGGAGCACGATTAGTGCCAGATTCACCGCTCAATGATTTTGGCGCGTTTAGTAACTCTAAGGGGATAGGAACAAGAGCATTGTTTTCCATATGCTGGCCTTTTTAGGTCTCATGATTTTTGAAAGAGGCAGTGTGCCAGTGTCAGTCATAAAACTCAAGATTAGTAGCCTAATTATGAATTTTTAAATTTTAACATGTTAAAAACACATGATTTACGTAGCATGTGAAAACATGCTAAATTGCCAAAACCTCGGAAAATACGTTAGTAGGACAATCATGGCTCGATTAGGTGTGGATTACGAAACAGTTAAACAAACAGCAGTTAAATTATTGAAGCCAAGGGATGGCTCCCTCCGTGCAAAGAATACGAGAAGTATTGGGCACTGGTAACAACACTACCATTTCCGAACATTTGAAAAGTTGGCGTGAAGAATACGCCAGTAAAGCCGTGCATCACTTGCCTGACAACATGCCAAAGGAACTTATCTCAGCCATTGAAGTCCTTTGGCAAACAGCAATGGAACAAGCACAAAATCAGTTAGCTGAATATAAGCAGACTATCGATTCGGAACGAGAAGCGGCTCTACAAATACAGCAGGACGCTGAAAAAATGGTCGTTGATAGCAAACAACAACTGACTGAAACTTCCACTAAACTAACACAAGAAATCGCAGAAAAATACACCCTCAGCGTTGAACTCACCATAGCTAATGATCGCTAGCAAAACAAGCGGAAGTGCTAACCTCACAAAAAAATCAGTACGAAGATCGCTTAAAACGTGTTTATGATGAAAAAGATAGTATGATCATGCAGTGTGCCCAGCTTCAAAATGAGCTTAACACATTACAAGAAAAACTCATGTTACAAACAGAACAACATCAATATCTTCTTACCCAACAACATACACGACATGAGCAATCACAAACCCGCTGGCTAACACTGATTGATCACGCGAATCAAGAAACTAAAAAGACTTATAAAAGACTAGAAAATTTACATTGTTATAGTGATGGAAAAATAAAGAAGATAAAAGCAGAGCTAACAGAATTGCGGCAAAACACTCATGAAAAAAAATGCACAGTTAAAAATTTCTCTTGAACAGATGAACTTGTTAAATCAGAGAAAATAGCGAAGCGCAATCTATTATTATGAATTTTGAGAAAGAACAAAATTTAAAAAGTATCGACCTCACAGCTAATAATAAAATCAAGAAAAGAAAAATTTTGAAACTTAAAATAGAAATTTAATATAAATAATTTTTGAATTAAATTAGACACAATAGATATCAGGATCAACAAATAATGAAATTCTTAATAAACACGCTATGCTTATTTTTTGCATTGCAAAGTCTGACAGTTTTAGCAGAAAATACTTTAGCCACCGAAACATACTTACCATTACAATTTAATACAGGCAATCCAGCACCCTATGGTATCCCATCAACGATTATTACTATTCAAAGCAAAGCGATCCCCATTCTTTTTGATACGGGAGCATCAAAATCAGATATTACCTTGAGCGAACATGCCTTAAAAAATATTCATGTTCTCTTTACAGGCAAGAAAATTTGTTTTAATGCATTTGATGGTAGGCATTGTCAAAAAGAGTTTATTGTTCCCGAAATTAAAATAGGAGATTTTCTTCTCAAAAATGTCAAAGGATTATTAGTCTCAAAGCTTTGGGACAGTCATCATGATAAAGGGTTTATTGCTACCGAAGCTTCACAAAATGGAGTCATAGGATTTAACTTTCTTTCTCAGTTTAATGTATTGCTGGATTATCCAAGCTCAAAAGTAACCCTCATAAAACGAAATACTGCACTTAACCATTACGACGTTACAAATTGGGTTTCTATCCCTTTTGAAAATCATTTACTGACGCATTTAAAATTAAACAATAGACCCATGACCATGATCTGGGATACAGGTGCGATTCCATCGGTGATAAAAAAATCAGTGGTAAACTATTTTAAATCTATGCCCTGTCCAAGAAATGCTCCTTATTTTGGAAAAGATTGCTCAGCCATTGAAGCAAATTTTTTTAGCACAGCCCAGAATCAACTATTGCCTAATACGTGGTTTAAGATAACAGATATTCCTTCTTATGCTCCTTTTGATGGTCTTATCGGATCAAATTTTTATAGAGAGAATTTAGTTTATTTTGACTTTGACAACCATCGTATTTATATAAAGCATTTGAATTCGGCTCTTTTAAGGAATTGAAATTAATAAGGTCTCTAAATTATTGTTAGCAAGCATTCTGCTGGGTTTTGTTACGATGAAATATTTTAGTTGCTGGATATACAAGGAGGTTATCGAAATAATTAATATTTAATCAATCTAGGATTTGCCCCTTTTTTACAAGGATGGGAGCTGCACCTCTTTATATGTGCGGAGACCCCTGATGCTGGTTATTGGGGTGCTGCTGTGGATCACTTTGATAATGAAATTAAAATTACACATTTCAAAAAGGATAAAAGATGAATTTGCAGTACTGCATTAAACAAGTTCTCGATAAAAAAGTGAAGACGAATAAATGCTTGAATAATCGAACAGAACAACACCGCCCTTATTTTAAATCAAAATACAAATCAATAAAGAAATTTAAAATTTTTTCTGTGTCTTAAAGTTTTGTTATATTTTTGAAGAAGTTCGTAACTTCATGCGGTTAACCAATACACCGTAAAACAAGATAAATAGCAGATAAACACGGGATGATTTTATCTAAATTCCACTCCTTAGCAAAAATATTTGCTGTTTGCTAATAAATAAAATAAATTCTATCATCAAAAGTTAATATGCCCAGAAAATTGGTGAAAAATCGTATTGAGTATCCAGCATGGTTCTTTGCGACCTGGCATTAAAATGATTTAAAAATCAACAAGCCACTTTAATAACTTGTAGATTGTACTACGGCCATTATTGTGTTAAATATACTTCAAAGCAAAATTGTGAAAAGCCAAATTATTTTCACCAATAAGGGAGATTGATTATGATGTATTATGCGGAACTCGACGCTAGAAATCTGGATATTTCTGGGCGATTTTTTTTAAATTTGGAAGCAACTTGGAGATATCTAAGCATAGACAAAAAAAAGAACTTGCAAATCAAGGCTTCTTTACTTATTTCACGCAGTGATGAACTGTGTTACAAGTATAAAGGTTTTTATTTATGTAAAAAATTATTAGAATTAGAACCAAATTCAGTTGAATTACTTGCTTATAAAGCAAATTTTTTTTTAATCCTTTCTTATCATAGAAAAGCTTTATCAGTTTGTGATCACATCACAACTCTTCCTGAATTTAACGAAAGCGAAGATACATTAAAAAATATGGTTCTTGAGATTAAAAATAGATGCCAATTACGCTTATTAGATCCAGATGATCCTGCTTGTCTAGCAACGGAAATCAACTTTATTTCCTCAATTGAAAGACTACGAGCAAATACCGCTCTTAATCATAATGAGGATTATCTCCTAACATGTAAAATATTGGTTGGTATCTTTGACGATAATTATGATGAAGGACTTAGATTATTTAGTATGCTATTTGAACAAATTAGATCTTTTAGCTCAGCACGAGGAAAATTTGAATTTGAAGTGAGCTCATTTACTGATACTTTAGCAATCGTTTTAGATATAACTGAAACAGATGAAAATTGTCAAAATACAGCAAGATTGAAACTAAAAGAATTAGGATTTGAAAATAAAAGAGTTCAGCTCTTGGAAGATCTAAGGCGAGCTCCTTCTACTTCAAACACAGCCCCCAATGTTACGCCACAAAATACTACTAGAGGCGTGGCAATACCTTCTAGATCACAGGAATCCGTTTCTCGTAGAGTAGAATCACCAATGATTCATGATCAGTCGACATTAGCAAATTTACACAGGAGAAATGAAACTATTGCAAGTAGAGGCTCTCTTGGAAATATATCATCATCACAAACACCTACTGTAAGAAGGCAAGCCACAGCACGACTTGGGTTACTACCTTCAAGCATGACTACACGCAAATTGCTTGACTTAAGTGGTGTTTCTAATCCTGAAAGATTAAGAAGAATTCAAACTGCTCAGAGCAGATCAGATTTTCGCACGGTTGTGAATGAGACTAATTTGCACCCTATGGGTTTCTGTACTTTCTGGCAAGGGAATTACCGTCCAATTGATTGGGCAATCTATTATTCAGATTGTGCTTCAATTAACGCTTTAATTAGAGGCGGGGCTGATATCAACATTGTCAATGACCATCATAGATATACTCCCTTGCAGACAGCTATCTACCAACATGGGACATGTGGTTTATCTACTATTGGGGTCGTACGAACTCTTTTAACATTAGGAGCAAATCCAAATTTAAAGGACACTCAGCATGGATGGACAGCGTTACATTATGCAATATATTATCTTGCAGAGCGCGATGATATCCGTAAAACCATCGTTGAAATGTTGTTAAACAATAACGCAAATCCTAACATTAAAACGGGTTTAGATAACACTGGAGAATCTGCATTGGAGATGGCCAGAAGATATAATTTTCCTTCTGATGTGATTGCACTTTTGAGAAGTGCATCTTTACGAGAAAATGCCTCTTCAGGTAATAATGCTACTTCAAATTTAAATAGAACTTCGCCTGCTACTAGACAGGCGGCACCTGACAATAGAACGTCACCGACAAGGTCAGTTAGTCAAAATTCTGGCTCTCGAGAAGTAACATCACCTAGCACGAGGAATGCACCATCGCCAGAAAACACGCGCTCAAGAAATAATCCTACTTCAAACTCAAATAGAACTCCACTTGTTGTTAGACAGGCTGCTCCTGTCAATACTGCAGCAACAGCAGCCTTATTTAGACCATCCGATAGAATTTTAATAGGAAGCGAAGCAGCACAAAGTTCACATGCAAATTCATGCATTCATGATAGGCATGCTTTATCAGACGAATCAAGAGTCACAAATAGTAGTAACTCTTCTCCTTCAGTTCCTTCTTCTACAACCTCATCTAACTTAGATAGAAATTCATTCGCAGTACAATCAAAATGTCTAACTATGTAAGCGACTTCAATAGTCGAGTAGCCACTCCTCAGTACTGAGGAGTGGCGGCGTTGTTTTTTAACTAATTAATTCTTGCTCAATTTGCTATTTTCAAATTTATGGACGCTTTTGTCCTAAGGTAATGCACATTATTATATTTAATATGCTGCAACCAATAACCGCTTCCTGTTTTTGCCTTTTGAATCTCGTGCATGAAGTTTATTTTCTAAAATTTTTTTATAACATTGTATGGCTAATTCAGATTATTTTCGTTTTCCGTAATCCCGACGTTTTTGCCATTCCATATGGCACCGTTGAAAAAATATTTTTTTTAGCAAAAAATTTCTTAAAAAGCGTATCATTGAGCATGCTGCTATTCCAAATAAACTGCGGACAAATTGATTTTGTTTGACGACGTCTTTACCGATGTTACGAATCTGTCCTTTCTGAATCATGCGCATAGTTTCAATGCCATTTAGCGTGTTTCTTGCCGTTGAAAATGATTGATACCATTGTCGATAACGTGATTTAGATTTTGTAAACTTATGGTCATTTTCCATGCTATTATTCAAATGTTTTATTGTACGTAATTTTGTTTTTTTAGGGGCTACATTTTCTGATTGAAGCTCCTGAATGCCGGTGGAAAAGTTGGACTTTTATCAAAATTTATCACGCTGGGATTAATCGTATGTTTATTAACAAGTAGTTTTTTGAAAAATTGTTTTGCGGATTGTTTATTACGATTTCGGCTTAACATCCAATCTAAAGTGCTTCCTTGCTTATCAATAGCTCGATATAAATAATGCCACATACCTTTTTTTTCACGTATGTCTCATCCACTTTCCACGAGTCGCTCGTCATTTTTAAATAGGGTTTTATACGTTTATTAATTTTTGGTGCATATTCCTGTACCCAGCGATAAATTGTAGAATGATCTAATTCAAAACCCCGTTCTGCAGCTATTTCCTTTAAGTCACGATAGGATAAAGCATATCGTGAGTACCACGTGACTAGCCACAGGATAATTTCACCCACCGCATGCTTCCATTTGAAGGGCCTAGCTTCATCTTTGTGTTTTTTATTCGCCATGAATATTCAGCTCAAATATAATTAAAAGCGTAGGCTAACAGGTATTGTTTGAGGACTAAAAATCAAACGACAAGAGAACAATGTAAAAACTTGCCTGTGCTTGACTATCACGATTTGGCTATTTTAGCAGGATATATTACAAATATGGCATTTGCATCAACGATCAGAACTTCATCTGAAGTAATATGTGAAGTACAGCAAGAAAGTAATAAAAGTAGTCAAAAATATTATCTTTTATCAACTGATTTCGGTTTTTTCAAATCCTATCTTGGCCGAAGAAATTTTTGGCATGCAGTTAATATTACAACAAAAAATCAAGAAACAGAAATTTCTAATGATGCAGGGAAGCAATTGAGCAAGAGGAACAAATAAAATATGCAAAAAATGGATTTTTGATCATAGCATTTTTTTTAAGTGCAACATATGTAAGAAACGTTTGGGTGCTTTATCCATGATTGGATGATTTGAAAACACATCCTTAAGTTAAAAGTGATGACTATCCTTTTTTAACTAAAACTCCATGGAATTGAATTTTTAGAGCAAAATGAACGAAAGATTCCGCCGGTTATGTCAGAATAGCCCTGCCTCTTCTGTGATAGGATAGTTGGAGAATCATATAAATAAGATATAAAATCACTTATGCCAATTGCATCTTCATATTTAATTTCGAATTAATCGGATAAAATCAATATTTTATTCGACAGATGATATGCAATGCATAAAATGTATTTATTTGATATTTGAATTAAAGTGCCCTCATGTAGCATTGCTGGAAATTCTAGAACCCATCCCCTTTTAGGACTTTTTCTCGGATGAGGGCATATCTCTTTTTTTAATTTTGCAAATCTAAATCCAGTGGAAGCCATCTCAATTAGAATTCCTTTAAAAATAAAAATTCATCACTTTTAGTATAGAATAAATATATAACAGCTCTTATAAGAATTTGTGCAAAATAACCTACGTATAGGGTAAATAATATTTTTAGCGCGAATAAGCGCTAAACGTCTAACTTACCTTTTATTTTAAAAAGTTTGTTTTCGCAATATGGCTTTTTGAGAATAACCCCACGGTTTCCTGGCATATCGGGTGAATAGTTTATTACCTAGGGAGGAAAAGAAATGAAAAGATTTCGTGTTTATAAACGTATATTAGTAATTGGCGAAGAAATTAAGGAGGTAAAATATATTGAGCAATTTGATGATGAAAAACAAGCTATTGATTATGCTAAAAAAGAACATTTACAAAACCATCAGCGCTATCTTGTACAAAACCATCAGCGCTATCTTGTTTACGATTTTGGTGCTTCATTATCAAATAATGGGAAAGTAATTTATGATACGAATCAATAGTTCATTGGTGAATTGACATCGTGTATGGTGCATTGACGGCTTCGGCCTATATGTCACCAGAGACTATATTTTACGCTCAAGTTTGGCCGTGATTATCGTGCTAATCACGCTTATTGTGCGCGTGGCACCGCGGATTCAACCTCTATACAGTGCTATCGAGCAATCTAATCTCTGAACGACAGATTCCGCCGGTTATGTCAGAATAGCCATTTATTCGGGAACACAAATCACTGGCTAAAGATATTTTTTTACAGCCATTTCATTTAATTGATGTGGGCGCTATCCCCGATGAAGAGCTAAGAAAGCGGCAATGGGCAGGGCTGATGGAATTCACTATGGTCTTTCTTGAAAATATCCCCAATACTGTGCATTTTTCCCGTGCAAATTGAAATGGGATCCCAGGTAGGAAATTGTAGCACACTGATGATGGAGTAAAATGCTGGGCTACTTCAATGTAGCCTTATTAAGGCTCGAGAGGTATACGGTGAAAGTCCCATATACTGCTCCTAGAGGGCTGCTCCTCAGAAATGAGGACTGGCTACTCGAATAATAGCCAGAGTACTAATGATAAATTGTATTCTTCAAGTAATTGCTAACGGGTTCCAAAGCTCATGCAGTTAACAAAGTAAGTCTTAAGATAAGGCAGCAAACACCGGGCATGCAAAAAAAATTTGGAAATTAATTGCCAATGATGCCATTTTAGAAACTGATGCTGAAAAATTTAGACAAGCAAAAAAGGCAATTGAGATAAATGCAAATTATCTTTGCTGTCGTCAATTAA
>Ga0351890_10132_pt1 | contig 28007 bp, 29 predicted proteins | sample TotcelFGM3001M15_FD_206743 | JGI IMG/M metagenome (GOLD analysis project Ga0351890, IMG submission 206743) | Enriched cells from coal bed in the Powder River Basin, Montana, United States - Total cells FGM rep3 HSBNCT.FGM.300.1.M15 ...
CTTAAATCTTGTCAATTTTAATGGTAAATTTGTTTTTTTACGCTTTTTTAAAACCTCTTTACAGGCTGTTCCAAATGAAGCGGGAACTTATCAATCTTTTCAGTACCTTCTTCAATGATCAATATTAACTAGGTGTCATATAGTGCAAATAAAGAAGTAAAGAAGCATTTTGGCTTTATTTCTCTTGACTACTATTATTGCCTGACAAAGGTCAATAGTGGTTCATAATCATGCTGATCTGCAGCATGAAGTGCTTTGATATATTGTGTTCTTGTTATGGATGGATCGTATAAATTTTTTTGGCACTAAGAGTATCGTGATTGGTTTTCGACGAGGAGTAACCAATCGGTGATTAAACGCGCATGTCGTCCGTTACCATTTGGGAAAAGGTGAATGGCAACCAGACGATGATGAAAACGTGCGGCAATCTCATCCTTTGGATAGACATTATTATTTATTTGATAATTGACATCGTCGATAAGCAATTTTAAGTTTAAGCAATCTCTGACCACGCGACACCAATATTTTTATTGGTTTGCCGAAATTGCCCGGCCCAACGCCACGCTTTATCAACCATTTTTTGATGCAGCTCTCTAATAAAAATCATTTCTAAAACATCCGCCACTTGAAAGTGCCGTCTACTCAACCATCGTTCTGCATCCAAAATATTTGCTTGTTCCCATTCATTGAGCTCTGCCTGTAAGCTAATATGCATCGGGAGTAAACCATCTACTTCATTAGGATCTAAAGGCGTGGCTCCCGCTGGATAATCAAATTTCATTATTTTTCATTCCATAACCGCTTAAGTGAGCCCGAAAGTAATTCATTCACAAGTATTTCTATTTGATCTCGTTGTTCTGTTCCTCCCACTGACTGATCTTCAAGTAACATCGAATGAGCAATGGAAGGAAGTTGGTGTTTTATATTTTTTTCAGCTTGTTGTTTTAATAAAATTTGCAGAGGGAATTTTGGCACAAATGCATAAACCAAGTCACAGTTTAAAGCGGCAGCGGTTTCTCGTAGTGTTCGTAAAGTGAGTGCATCTTCTTGTTCTGCCTGCTCAATCTTAATAACACGAGAACGCGCGACACCTAAACGATTAGCTAGTTGTGCAGTTGTCATGCCTAATGTTTTACGCAAAGTTCTTGTCCATCCTTGTTTCGGTTGGAAGAAATTCTTTGTTTGGCGCCAATATTCGAGTTGACGATCCATTTGCTTAATCATGAGCTGACGTGTTTTCATAGACTATAAAAAGATATTCAAAGTAATTTATTTATGACTATATATATAGTCAATATAAGTCAAATACGACAACAAAAATATCTCCATTTCATGATTTAAAATACACTGAAGATCTTCTTTACTGGCATAAATAAAAGCAGGCGCTTTTGGTTTGAATTATTTTTAATTTTTTATAAAGCTGTATTGACGAAGAGAAGGAAGGTAGTTATATTATCATAAATATTATACTTGTCCGCTGATGATTCAATAGCTTTGATGCGCTTTGCTTCTCAAGGCTACGCTGGTTATGTAGATAAACTTATAAATAACAATAAGAGTCAAATATCATGAATGAGACAGAATTAATAATACGTGCAGAAATATTCTTAAAAAGAAAAAATATTAAGTTTATTAAACCTGCTCGTATAGGGCAACGAAGTAATGGTCAAGTAGAAATAATATTTTCTATTTCTGAAGCGCTAGATTTTGATGTTGTTGACCTTCCGGATGTGCGGGTATAGGCCGATGTTAACTCGGGAGTAGTAGTGCTTATTCAGCCAGTGTAGCCTTGATAAGCAAAGCGCATCAAGGGAAAGAATGCAGCTAAGGTAGAAAAAGCCAAGAGATTTAAAGAAACTATAAAAATCACGGATGCACTGATGGCACTTTACTGAAGAAGTATTGTAGCAGGAGGAACGTATTTTTTACGATAACGTTAAGAAACCGACAAAGCGATTTTTTAATTCATTATATTGAGCTATTCAAAAAAGTTTATCGTATTGTAAAAAGTTGAAACCCATTGAAAACGTTGGCCCCCGAATAACTAATTTATAAGCGCAAGAACTCTTTCATTTTCTTATATTTTACATACGGCAAATGTAAATATTACTTCTGGTTTAACAACTAGATCTTAAATAAGTTTCACTCATAAAACAATACTCAACAGACTTCTTATATTTTTTCTGGTAGTTAATATAATCATCCATTAGATTACTTTTGTTTGCTCCAGCTGAAGATAGAATCTATATCTTTAGATTTCGGTGGTTCAGTTCTAATGTTGTTTTTGCTCCTATATCTTGTCAATATATTTCCCGTTATTTTTTCTTTTGATAAATAAGGGCAAAAGTTACTCAATTCAACCTGAAATGTCCGAAAGTAGATAATAACTTAAAAAAGTGCGATAATTGCACACTTTAAAAAGGGTGCTGATTAATAACGTAATGAACTCTTTTTCAAAATGGTATTTGTATTTACATGCTGTGAATAAAGTTGCGAATTTTTCGTAATCATGCCGCAATGACTGCAATCAAAAATTGAAATTTGTAACCGAGGAACGCCATATGAAAGGATTATATGAACAAAATCACTTGTTAAAAAATACTACTCAAAATAAATTTAAGAATAATTATGAAATAATCAGTCCTGAGTTTTACGGAAATGTTCCCAATATTTTAACTAAAGAAAAACTTAATTCATTGGCAAAAATGACAAAAAGCATTGAGGAACCTATTTGCTATGGTCAATTTAATAATGCTTTGCACTATTTGCAAACCCTTGAGCTAGTACTTGATTCTACATATGAGACAATAAATAGAGAAATTTTTTTTAGAAAAAAAGTTCTGCCATTAATTCCTGTTAAAAATGCTTTACTTGATGTCGGCTCAGGTAATGGCGAGTTATTAAGTGTGATCGCACGGGACTTTAAACATGTTACAACAGTTGATACTAATGAAAAAGCCATTGAAAAAATACAAAAAGTAATTGGTGCAAATATTGATTGTACAAAAATACATGGTTCAATAGTGGATGCTAAATTAACAAATTATTTTTATGATTTAGCAGTTTTATCTCACATGCTTTATTATATTGAGCAAAGTAAATGGATAAATGTGGTTAGAAAAGTATACCATGCGGTGAATATGAACGGTTTAGTAGCTATTGTTCTAAGTGGAGATACTCTCGGAAAATCAAATTTAATTAAACATTTTGGGGGAAGTATCCCTGATATTGACAATTTGGCGCAAAAATGTATAGATACATTTGGTTTTTCTAATGTTAAAATTTATGAATCAGATGAATCATTTATGGCGTTAAATTTGGCTACCATGTTACATATTACAGGTTTTATGCTTTATGATGTGGGTATAACAGCTGATAAAAAACTCTTAGAAACTTATATTAATGAGTATTTCCGATATTCAAATGATTACTTTAAAATGACTACACGACAAAAATTTATTTTAATATCAAAAGCTGAAGAAGGCTTTTAAATAATGAATACTTGCATATAACGCCATGATACATAAAATTAGAAGCGCTTTACATGCGTTAGATACAGTTGTGCAAAAAATCAATGAACATGCTAATCAATTTGTTCATCCTTATACTACGTTTGGTGTTTTTGGCATTATTACTTATCCTTTTTATTATGGGCTCTGGCGAATTGCAAATACAGGAGGATATGAAAATCTCTCGTTGAGATTAATTGTTTGTTTACTTTGTATCCCTTTAATTTTGAAAAATTATTGGCCCAAAAAACTACAATCATTTTTATCATTATATTGGTATTTTACTTTATTATATTGCCTTCCTTTTCTTTTTACTTTTTTACTTTTAAAAAATAATATATCTAATATAGCAGTTATGAATACAATGACTGTATTAGTCTTATGTATATTATTATTAGATATTATGGCTCTTTTAATTATTCTTCCAATAGGAGTTGTGTTGGGTTGGTGTTGTTATTGGCTTACTACAGGCACTGTCACTTTACCAATGAATTATGAGAAATTAATTATTCCTTATCTTTCGATTATATTTTTTGGCGCACTTTTTGCTCATAGAAAAGAGCGATTACAGCAAGAAAAATTAGAAGCTATGAAATTACATAGTGCTAATATAGCTCATGAATTACGTACACCATTAGCAACATTTGGTATGGCTACTGATAACCTACGCGAGTTTTTCCCATATTTAAAACAAGCATATCTATGGGCAAAAGACAAAGACGCTCCCCTACCAAATATAACTACTGATTATCTCGATGGTTTAGAGGGATCATTGGCTTCGATGCGAAAGGAAATCAGAGATGCGTTTACTTTTATTGATATTTCACTTATCAAGACAAGCCTATCAGTTGACGAAGGAAAATCTCAGATCTTCTTAATGGGTGAATGTATTGATGAAGTACTTGTTCGTTATCCTTTTGATGAAAAACAACGGCAGTTTATTCAATGGGAGAAAAGCACTAACAAAGATTTTTTGATTAATGCTGATAAATTATTAATTATACATGTACTTTTCAACTTGCTCAAAAATGCTCTTTACTACATTGCTAAAGCAAGTAAAGGGAATATACAAATTTGCTTGGAAAATGGAAAATCATATAATAAGCTTTATTTTAAAGATACTGGGACTGGAATTAGTAAAGATATTCTGCCACATATATTTGAGCGTTTTTTACTAAAACTTATCATGGAGCTGGCGTGGGTCTCACTTTCTGTAAAGCGGTTATGAAATCACTGGGAGGAAATATTACTTGCGAATCTGTAGAAGGAGAATACACTTTATTTATATTGAGTTTTCCAAGTAATATTTAAGATCGATGCTTGAATTTAAAAGGATGGTAGATTATGCAGCAAATCAAATTGAGTATTTGTTTTTACCCAACTACTATTGTTCTTGTTGATGATAATAAAGAGTACTTAAAACAAATAATGTTGCGATTTTCTGGGAGAGAAAAATTCGCCTGTCTCAGTTATGACAATCCACAAAAAGCCTTGGAATTTTTAACTATTGAGTATAAGGCAGACCCATTTATTAATCGTTGTTTTCAAAAAATTGAGGATTCGCCCACTGACCATGTCGATGTTTCTTTAAATGTTAGAGCTATTCACCAAGAAATTTATAATCCTTTTCGATTTAATCAGGTTTCTATTTTAATCATTGATTATGCCATGCCGGGAATAAATGGATTAGAACTTTGTCGTCAGCTAAAAGGGACTTCAATAAAAATTATCATGCTAACGGGAGAAGCAGGCAAAGATTTAGCAGTGGAAGCCTTTAATGAAGGCAGTATAGATAAATTTATTTTAAAAAATACGCCTGATTTGATGGGGATATTAGTACACACTATACGTGAACTACAAATGAGTTATTTTTTGAATTTTTCGGAAAGAGCGCTCAACAAAATAGCGCATTTCTCTGCAAATACTTTGGTTTGTTTAGACGATCCCATTTTTATTTCATTTTTCCATCAACTTTGTGAAGAAAAGCAAATTAGAGAATATTATTTAATGGATGATCTCGGTAGTTTTTTAATGTTGGATGCCGATGGCAATCCTCATTGGCTTGCGGTGGCAAACGATGAAATGATGGACACTTATTACGAGTTTGCAGAAGGTGATAATGCCCCTCAATCCATGGTGCAAGCACTGAAAAATAAGCAGATGATTCCCTATTTTTACACGGAATCTGATTTCCAGATGCGACCACAAAAATGGCAACCTTATTTACATCCCGCTTCTATTTTAGAAGGAAAGGAACGTTATTATTACGCTTTTATTGAAAACTCTACCACCTATGCTTTCCCATCAAAAAAAATTCTTTCCTATGAGCAATTTTTAAAAAAAATTGAAAATTAGATTTTTATATTCACTTTCCTAATCCAAACAATCGGCGCAACACTTAATAAAGAAATATTTTCCAAAATGGGTTTTGTTACTGTTGTGTGAGGATTGAGGCATCGTAGAGTGTAACAACTATTATCAACTCCTCTCTCTATTGTCCGCACCAACAATATGCCATCCGAAGTTTGAGCAATACTTAAATAACCAATAGCCTTCTCCATTGCTATTCCACTTAAACGTCTACCAGCCACATAATCCCCAGGTGTAAGAATAGGTGCGATTCCGTCATCCACAAGCACTGTATCTATGATGTTTTTGTGTAATTGATGAAAAAATTCCAATTCCTGAGTAATGAGGGTAGGGTCAGAAAAATCATCAGAATTGTGCAAAACACGAGATTTCTCATAAGCTGCAAGAGGATCGTGACCTTTTCCAAAAAATAACCACTCCAAAGTAACATGTAGCCCTTCACCTTCAAATGCGCGTATCAGTTTTTGCGCTCCTGCTACGGTCACGCCATCCCAACGCGGCTCTTCCCAATTTTCCAATGTACGTGGAGAAAAACTGTATTTATCAGCAAATGCTTGTCTTGAATAACGCAGTGCTTCTCTTAAACGGCGAATACGTTGTCCGCGCTCAAGTCCAATTTCTGAAGATTTTTTTGATTTTGCCATAGTTAACCAAAAGTAGATAAGTCCTTGATAGGCGAATTTCTTACACAACATTGAGAAATTAACAATATACGTTAGCTGCAAGTTAGCGTTACAATTTACGTTAAATAGCGGTGTTTAATTCGTTTCATAACGTAAATATTGTTAATTGGTAAAGTGAAGCTTACTAATAGTACCCGAAAATAAGTAGTAAGTACCACTTGTTTAAATGAGGACGACATGATGGAAATATTATTAACAAAACAAGATTCAAACTATTGGGCTATTGAATATTTGGCATTGTTGGGAAATGAAACACCCACACAAAAGCAAATTGATTTAATAAAAATGCTCATGGCAAAGATCGCAATAGAACAAAAAATATCATTTGATCATCGCTTATCTGAGCAGGAGAAAAACTGCCTTTTATTAGCAACTTTTGGAAAAACTACGGAACAAACAGCTAAATTACTTAACCTCAAACAAAATACAGTGAAGAAATATGATTGTATATCATGCGCAAATTGAGATGTAACACTATCGCCCACGCTCTGTTTGAAGGCATTCGATATGGGTATCTTGAGGCGAAATCTGCTATGTAATTTATTTTAGATATTTAGTTTTAATGAAAAAAGTCTTTTATTTTTAAGAAAGAAATTAAAGGATTAAAAATTTTAGGAAATTTAAAGAAAAGGAGAACAACAATGATATTGCCCCAGGCAAAAAAGCTACGTAAAAATTCTTATCTTCCCATCAATTTTGATGACCCCTATCAAGACAAAATGCAAATATTTCTACGCGAAATTAAGTCAGAAAGTAAAAAATCTATAACGCCAATTAAAATCCTCATCGTCGAAGACACCGAAATCTGCCAAAAAATAGCCTTATTAACACTAACCCAACCAGACTATGTGGCGGATATAGCAATATCAGGCAAAGAAGCCTTAGCAAAATATTCTCAAGGCTATGACGTGATTTTATTGGATTTAGGCTTACCCGATATGTCAGGCATCGATGTTTGTAAGCACATTAGAAAAAAAATAGGTGATACAAGGACGCCGATTATTGCTTACAGCACTATTAGCGACACATTGCATAAAGAATGTTTAACCGCTGGATTTAGCGAGACGCTTATGAAGCCTGCCGAGAAAAAAGTTTTAGATAAGGTCATAAAAACATTAGTTATAAAAAAATAGAATTGTTGTGAAATGCTGTGAGCTAACTTTTTTATTAGATGAGAAAGGAGAATTGAAATGATTATGAAAAATATAGTAGCTATTAGTAGTTTTTTAATAATGCTGTCTCTTGCGAGCGTAACCTATGCTAACAGTTGTCCTGGTAGCGATCGCTGCCTGATTAACGCTACTACTGCCGTTTTTTTAAAAGCACATGGGGTGATTGATACTCAATTAATTATGGCAAATAAGTATATTGCAGCCCAATTGGAAAAAATGACGAAGTAGCATTAATCAGTTATGGCCGGTTTTTTTAATAAGGAATAGGAGTAATGAAAAGAAAATAGGAGATACCACCACACTCATTTAAAACATAGAATTTGATTATGAACGTTTTATGGTGATAGGCTCTCAAAACTCTTAATATTGTGAAAAACCAATGAGATCCTATAGGCCTAAAAGTATATGTGAATGCTCTTCGTAGGTCGAAAAATTCACCCATCAATGCCTACAATTCTTAAGCTTTGGTAAGTTCATTGTAAAATTAATTAAAATATTTGTTTCTCATGCCTTTAATTTTCTTTCATTATCAAATTAATTAAAGGTAGTAGTATTAGAAATAGCAAAGCGCATCCGAATGTCAGGAGAGAAATATCCTTAAAAAATTGACTATAAATAAATGCGCCTGAATTTTTCGTCATTAGTATTGATATAGGAGGATGTATATAAGTACTTAACTTCGCAATAACACTACTTAAATACCCAGCAAAAGCAATAAAAAGGAATAAAGCCCCCATTAAAGTACCTGTTAAAGATTTCGGAGCAAAACGACTGATAGCTGATAAAATAGATGGCATTAAACATAGCTCACCAGTTCCTAAAAAGAGATTACCAATAACAATCAAAGCAAGAGGATAATAGTGAAAAGAAATGCTCTCTGTCGCAGCCAATGCAAAACAAATGAACCCAACTCCCGCTAATACTAAACCAAAAAAAATTTTAACCAAAACGGAAGGCTCTTTTTTTAGTATGCTTAATTTTTGCCATATGCCTGTTATTAATGGTGCCATCGTGATCACTGCCATTGGATAGAGAGCACTAAACATTACAGTTGGCACATTCCATCCCCCTAAATTACGATCAACATTTCGTTGAATAAACAAATTGATAGAAGTAACTACTTGTAGAGTGATAGCAAAGAAAATCATGGCAAAAAAGCAAAGGATGAGCAAAGACAATATCCTTCCGTGATTATTATCGACTTTTTTTAATAAAGAAATAACTAGTATGACAATCATTGTTATGATAAAAATAGTAATAAAATCTTCTGTCATAACATTATAATAAAACAATATACCCAGTAATAAAGTAACGCTTATTTGCGCAAGGTAAATAAGTCGATTAAGATTATAATAGGGTAGTAAGAGGACTTTTACTGTTTTTATTTCAACCAGGTCATCGGGAAATTGTTTTAAAAAGAATATTAAACTTATTGATATACTAACTGCGCTGAAAATAAAACCGTAACCCCAGCCTAATTTTTGAGTAAACCCGTAAATCAGGGGGCCGGCCATAGCGCCAATGTTAGTTGCCATATAGAACAGCGTAAATCCTCGCAGACGTCTGGTGTCGTTTTTTTTGTACAATGTTCCAATAAGACTGGTACAATTAGCTTTATATAAACCTGTGCCATAAATAATATTAGCAATACCAAGACAGAAAAATTTAAAATTAGTTATAGAGAGTAATAAATTACCAATAATTAATGAAATAGCGCCTAAAATAATAGTTTGACGACGACCAATTAAACGATCAGCCAATATTCCACCTAATAAAGGTGCTGAAAAAGCCAGAGTAACAAAGACGCCGAATAGAGAATAAGCTCTATTATCTGAGTACAAATATACCTTAGAAAGATAGAGAACAAAGATAGCTTGTAGGCCGTAATAACTAAGGCTCTCACAGAGTTCACCTAGAGAAAGGATATAAAAACTTTTAGGCTGTTCTCTTTTAAATAGTGACATTTTTAGCTTACCTTATTCTGAAAATAAAAAAATGTAATGAAAGTTGAGTGTGTAGGCTATGTTACCATTTATACAGTCGATATTTTTTAGAAACAGAGAGTAGGAAGCAATGACAAAAACCTCAATTAAACATCACGCATCGATAAGTGAAGACAACTCATGGAGCAATAAAGATAATGCAGCATTCTATGAAAATATTAGCAAGGAAGCTAATAGAGAAAATTCTATTTTAGGAGGACTTGAGGAAGGTTGTGATTTGACATTAGCTCATAACTATTTAGTTAATGCTAATTCTATATTGGAAATTGGTGCTGGCTACGGCCGAGTGCTGTATTGTTTAAAACAGAGAAAATATAAAGCTACTATAACTGCTGTTGAGCGTAGTCAGAAGCTGTGTAAAATTTTAAAAGAAAGATTTTTTAATACGATTGAAATAATTGAGTGCGATATAAAAAATTTCACAACAAATAAACAATACGATGCCATTTTATGGTTATTCTCAGGTATTTCGGATTTTACACAAGAAGAGCAGTTATATGTACTGAAAAAAATTGCATTGCTCTTAACAAGAAAAGGCGTCATTATTTTAGATACTTTTTCTCCTGATTTAAAACCTGCTAATGCCCTTCATGCGAAGGCACAGTCATACCTCATTCACTTAGAAAACAATAAACTACATGGATATATTCCTTCACGAGAAGAAATAATTGAATATGCTCAAAAATTAAATATTACACTTTTAGAATGCATTCCATATGAGACAGATACCCAAAGTAAGCGTTACCTGTATATACTTGGAAAGATAGAGCTATAAATCTTACTCTAGTAAGAAATGCGGATACACCCATTTAAAAATGAACTATTTTTTGGAAAATTCTTATTTTCGTCCGTGCTAGCCAAGCCAAAGGCATTATCTTCTTTGGGAATTAAAGCGCTTTCTTTAAAGTCCGTGTAATCAGTAACATTGTTATGAAAAAAATCAAATTTTGCTTTCTGAGCAAAACTCTCTAAAGGTGTTTCGGCTATATTAAGTTTTCCTGTTTGTATTTCTTTAAGATATTTTTTTAATAAAGAGCTCACTAAATACAAATCGGTCATAGCACTTGTTCGCTCACTTGACTTTAATGCGAATTCTATAGTTGTAGGGTATTGTAAGGAATAATAAATAGGTGACGTATCTTTTAATGAGAAATTACTTGGCGCCATAATAATGGGCGCATAATCTTTAAGATTATATTCATTAATATAAATTTCCTGCAATCGCTTAATTGGGCCTAAGGTATCATCAAAAGCTGGTCTAAAACCAGGCATAGCACCGACACCAATAGCCAATAAATGCTTGACGATATTTGCAATATAAGTTGGTGGTTTAATGTTTCTGTTTTGTTGAATTAAAGAAAAAACATAATTCCATACATATTCATTGCGCCAATAACTGCTGGATTGCCAGGCTGCATCTAATAAGTAAAGTTTAAATTTTTCCCACCCCTTATCATGAAGTTGCTCAAACCATTTTTTTGAAAAAAACAAAAATTCTACTTGCCATGGTTCCTTGAAATCATTGGAGTTAGCAATCTCTCTAAAGACTTTTCCATGATCAACTAAACTTTTTGGTTTTTCTATCTTGATGTGTAATTTTTTACTTAAATGCAAATGGGATGCATTTTCTGATATTTTTGCCAACATAAATAGAGAACGAGCACCAGCGGTCATGCCCCATATAAATGTTGGAGGGCAATATGAAACCTTTGTATCAAGGATTCGCCATGTACCAAAAACATGACCAGGTTGAATGATAGCATAGGGAATAATACGATCTGCTGAGGCAATAAAAAGTTCTACTGAATGCTCTAATAACATACCAACAGGATTTGACCCAAAGTTATAGCCAAGATTATCTTGAATATGTGTATCAACTCGGCTATCTTTGATTGAAATCAACCCACTTTTTGTAGGTAAATACAGACCTGCGTTCTGTAAAATTTCATCTCCAAAATTATATTTAATTCTATAAAAAGTAAACTTATCACTTGGATTAAGCTCATCAATAATATGGCTTAATTTTGGATTTAATTTATGAACGCTTTCTCGAACATCTTTCCACCTAGATTCTACAAATAATGTCATAATAGTTTAATAAAACTCTACTATATTAATATGTTTTTAAGTGTATCTTTGGTGAATTGATGTCTCAATAAAGTTAATTAAGACTAGCGTGGGAATTCCATGTTTTTCTCCTTAAGTAAGTTGGCATTTTTCATCGTGTGAATGATGCCATATTGTCCCTAATAATTCTACTATTACTTCCTCATGCAACAGCAATCATCACCAACCCTATATTGTTTAGTGAAATAGCATACAATATTTTGCATGCAAAATCTAGATCTAAATTATATATGTCTTTTTTTGATGAATTTGATGGGAATTCCTTATATTAATGGCTGTGATGAAATACAACCTAGATTTAAAAGGAATATGTTTTATTTTAAATCATTGGTCAATCGAACAGCGCTATATCTACTATTTGAGTAAGTTTCAATTGACCAGCAAGGAATTAATGTAATCGCTATTTTAGGAGATTAAAAAATGGATACCAATGCGATTAGTCAACCACCAAAGGTTACTCAACAGTTTATTAGCTACCACTTTTTACGTTCAATCAAAAACATTTTACAAACTCTTTATTCGATTTACCCACGTACGATCAGATAAACACGGACAGAAAGGAAAGCACGTTTATATTTAACCAGGATTTTATAGGAGAACACGATGGTCATAAAGAAAGCCCCAATCACCCTCGAAGAACTTTACTTGTTAGAAGGCAATCGATTACTACTACTCGAAGAACTTAACGCTGTTATAGCCAACTCTCTTGCGCTGACGGCGGTCGTTTTAGGTAGCAATATTCCAAACTATAAAACACATGATATCCATGAATATTTCAACGCAATAGATACATTATTGCAAAAAACACAAGAACTGTGTGTGCAACTCATCAACACCTATTTTGAATCAAAGTTTCCGCTAAAAAATGAATTAAAGTACACATCAGATTCTGCCGAAGCTGAAAATTTTCAATTTTCAACCTGACAACATTTTACCACAGTAATACTGCTGCGAATTTAACGAAAAAAATTTAAAGCTTAATATGGAGATTGACACATAATGATACCCCACGCAAAAACCCTATCTAAAAGTTCTTATCTCTCCATCAATTTTGACGATTCTTATGATAAGAGTGGGCTAATATTTTTACACAAAGTTAAGCCAGAAAGTGAAAAAGCCTTAGCGCCGATTAAAATTCTCATCGTTGAAGATACGGAAATTTGTCAAAAGATAGCTTTATTAACTTTTAACCAACCTACTTATGTTGCTGATTTGGCTGTGACAGGCCAAGAAGCTATAACAAAATATTCTCAAGGCTATGACGTGATTTTGTTGGATTTAGGCTTACCCGACATGTCAGGCATTGATGTTTGTAAGCATATTAGGAAAAAAATAGGCGATACAAGAACCCCCATTATTGCTTACAGCGCTATTAGCGATACATTGCATGAAGAATGCTTAGCCGCTGGATTTAGCGAAACACTGATGAAGCCTACCGAGAAAAAGGTTTTGGATAAGGTCATAAAAAAATTACTAGAGAAAACGAGTTAATTATTTTTATTGGATAGAAAGGAGAAGTGACATGATGAGTAAAAAATTAATTGTTATTACTGGGTTTTTAATGATGTTGTCTTTCACGAGTGCAACCTATGCTAACAGTTGCCCTAGTAGCGTTGGTTGTCAAATTAACGCTACTACTTTAGCTTTTTTAAAAGCGCATGGAGTGACTGACACCCAAATCCTTATGGCAAATAAATATCTTGCAGCCCAAGCGGCAAAAATAACGAAGTAGCCTTAATCAGTAATGACCGGTTTTTTGGTAAGGAACAGGAGTAATGAAAAGAAAATAGGATATACACACCCATTATTGCTTATAGCGCTATCAAGGATTCTTTGCGTGAAGAATGTTTTGAGGCTGGATTTACTGATGTATTGATAAAGCCTTGACCGTTTGAACAATTGCGTACAGTGATTCGACAGTTAGTTTCTTAACCAGCAATTGAATAATTGTATTTAGATTTTTTTTACCGTAAGAGGAATTTTTATGACTATTAAAGACGATGCCCACCTTCTTCATCATCAACGTTCATTATTGGATGAAATCACCACGACCTTAGCCTATGCCAAAGCGATGGCGGCGGTAGCAATTGGCTCAGATTTTCATCAGTATGAAATTCATATTATTCACAATTATCTGGGTGGGATACACAGTCTTTTGGAAAAAATTGATGAAATGCAGCAACAATTGATGAAGACGTTTTATTCAATACCAATGGTAGGGCATGGAGACGAGAGCGCTATTTCTTCGATGCCGGAAACAGAAGAGAAATAAATGCACCAAGGAGAGAATAAGGCAGGGAGTTTACTGTTTTACATTTTCATCCAACTTTCTTTCTCACGAAAAGTGTGAGGCAGAAGAGATAAAAACTGTTAGTTGGGCTTTACGAGTGTAAATCCGAACTGACAGGTAAATATTCGGCTAAATAGGAGAATATTATGAGAACAAAACTACAATCATGCAACATAATGAATGTAAAATAGAAGAAAATAATTTTGATCAATACAATGATGATAGTTTCTGAAGATTTAAGGATGAAACTATAGATTGTTTCATTCCGCGGTATTCTATAAGCCAGGTATAAAAGCCAATAACAATGTGCGATTTCATTACTGATTGATAAAGAAGTACCTTATAACATGAGATGTCAGCACAACAATTTAAATACTAACTCTAAAGCTATGTGTATTGTTGTAAAAATAATTAAGCTTCAGAAGATTGCAAATAGTTTATTAAGTGCGATCTTTTAAACTGGTTACTCCCTGAGTTTTTGCACAATGCACACAACAATAGAAATTTCCATGTTCTTCTACACCATGACCTATAATTTTGCACTTACAATGATTACAAGTTGGAGCTAACATAGATATTGCACATTCGAAACAATCAAAGGTATGAGATTTTCCACCCATATTAATGTTAAAACATTTATCGTAATGATTGCCACAAGCATCGCAATTTTCCATAGTAATCTCCGTATTCAAGATTCAAACCTTTATTTTTTAGCTTTTAATAGGATTCATTTATTAAATAGATAATAAAGTTAGAGTCAATCATAGTGTTTTCATAAAAGCGACTAAGTCTTTTTTCTCTTGTTCATTTAATTTAAGTTGAAGAACTAAATTGAAGTATTCAACCGTATCATCCAATGTCAAAAGTCGACCATCATGAAAATATGGTGGAGAATCTTTGATCCCGCGTAATGGGAATGTTTTAATTGGGCCATCTCCAACTGCTTCAAGACCGTTGATCATTTGTGGATTAAAGAAACGTTCAGATTTTAAGTTATGCATCGTATTATCGGTATAGTAAGGCGGCGTGTGACAACTAGAACATTGTCCTTTACCAAAAAATATCGCTTGTCCCCGCAATTCTTCTGGTGTTGCTTTGGTTGGGTCCAGTTTGCCATCTACAGCTAGTTTAGGTGCTGGTGGAAAATCAAGAATTTCCTGAAATTCAGCCATATCATGTACTTGGCTGCCTCGTTCTAAAATATTAACTCCCTTTTTAGTAGCAATAACAGGATCACCATCGAAATAAGCTGCACGTTGTTCGAATTCAGTAAAATCCTCTACAGTTTTAAGTGCCCGTTGTGAACCAAATAAACGCTGAATATTAACTCCTCTTAAGCTTGGAGTATCAATTCGGTGACGGAATGCTTGTGGCCGAATATCTCCTACTAAATGGGTAGCACCATCTGTGTGTCCATTCACGTGGCAATCGAAGCACGCTACTCCTCGGCTTGGAAATTCAGAACGACGATCTTCTGTTTGATTAAATTGTTGTTGTGAGAAGGGCGTAAGAAGTAAACGCAAACCTTCTAATTGTTTGGGATTCAGTATGCCATTAAAAGTATCATAGTAATTATTAATAGTGATAACTCTTCCTTTAGATACATCGCCAAGATCAGTCCTAGTAGTCAGGTAGATTGGAGGTGGATACTCCGGCAAAAAATAATCAGGAATATCGAAATCAAGATCAAAACGAGTTAGATCGCGGTGTTCTTGTTTAAAGAGTTCATTAATTACAAATTTTGGAAAGACCATCCCACCCTCTTGTTGATTTGGATGAGGCAGTGGAAGAAATCCTTTGGGAAATAAATTCCTTTTTTTAATTTCTTCAGGGGACAGAGTAGAAAGCATTTCCCATGTTACTCCTGGAGGGAGTTTAACTCGAATGCCCTCTTGTATAGGTTTGCCGCCGGACATTGCGGCGTCTTTTGCTGGTCTGTTGCTTAAATCATAGCGTTCATTAAGTAAACTATTTTGTCGTTGCATCACTATTGGCTTGTTAGCTTTCATATGTTGCATCGTTGTTTGAAAATCTTCTTTAGGCACAACAGGAAGATAACTAGAAGGAGGGGCGGCAGCTTTCAGGGGAGATATGATTGAGAAAAAACAGATCAAGAATAAATTCAAACTAACTTTTAATCGCAATTTGTTTTTATGCATAATGGTATTCCTTACCTTAAAAATTTTTTTTATAATAAAACATTTAGTGTTACCTAACAACATTGATCTTGTTATCACCACTAAAATGCACCGAAAAAAAACAAAACGCTTTTTAAACGCTATCTTTAATCGGTCCCAGCAAGTTTGAGAAAGGATGTTTTTTATCTGAGTTCTCATGTAAGTTTTCTTTTTCATGATTAATTAGCCATTTTTTGCGTGTAAGTCCGCCGCCATAGCCGCCAAGTTCACCATTGGTATTGATGACTCGATGACAAGGAATCACAAGGGCAAGTTGGTTAGCACCATTGGCTTGTGCAACCGCTCGAAACGCAGAAGGATTGCCAATTGCTCTTGCTATGTCTGAATAAGATAGAGTCTCACCGTAAGGAATTTTTATTAATTCTTGCCAAACACGTTTTTGAAAAGGTGAGCCTAAAAAAAATAATGGGGTTTTGAATTCTGTTAATTTCCCGTCAAAATAGAGAGCCAATTCCTTGTTAATTAAACTGATAGGTAGGGTATGACCAGGAATTATCGCTGATTTTACTTTTTGTCTAAGACGCTCAACTTCACGTTCCAAACCTCGGCGATCAACAAATTCTAAAAGATAAAGTGAGTCTTCGTCGGCGATTGCTATCATGGGGCCAAGTCGTGTATCCAACCATGACGCTTTTAAAATATTACTATGTCTCAGTAAAGAGGGCGCTGTGCCCATTATTCGAGAAAAAGCATCTCGAAAACCACTGCTGGATTCATAGCCAAGAGAAAGCTGTGCTTCAATCACTGCATCTCCTGCTCGGATTTGTTTCATGGCAAGGCCCATACGCCGCGCTCGCGCATATTCAATGAATGTCATTCCAAAACGTTTTTTGAACTGACGGCGCGCAGTTGAAGCATCAACAGATAATGCTTTAAAATCTCTATCCCGCCATCTTTTTTCGGGATTTTCTTCAACTGCTTCTACAAGCTTTTGGACAAGTTCAGAGACTTGATTAGGATGAGAAAGTGGTCGGCAGCGTTTACACGGTCGAAATGAAGCTAGAAGTGCTTGTTGGGCATTCTCAAAAAATTCACAATGTTCAAATTTAGGTTTTCTGGCTGAGCATGTAGGGCGACAGAACACGCCAGTTGTTTTAACACCGACATAAAAAATCCCTTCGTATTCAGTATTTTTTGCTATCATTGCCTGATAAAATTCTTTCTTGTTTGCCTCTGTTATCATACTTTACCTCAATTAATAATCTTTTAAATCCTTTGTTATTTTATTATAGTGAGTTCGTGAAAGAACGTCGCCGAAAATCAGGCATTGATTTTTTGAATTATGAAGATATTTGACTTCTTTCGAAGCCTAAAATAAGTCAATGATAGCTAGGAAAAAATGTTGAGTAATTGGAGCCCAGCTAAAATCTCGCTGGGACAGGGTTTATCTGCAAGTACATGAGAATTGTGAAACATTTCCCAGATAAAAACCTTCGGGGACAAACTTTAACAACGCTAACATCGCTTAGTTTAGGTTTCAAAAGAAGACTATTGTATTCCAAATATAAATGTATAGGCTTCATTCAAGATGGTTTGAATTAATTATCTTTAAGTAGTCTTTTTTCTCAGAAATTATTAAAGTTTTTTTGCTCGCTTTAAGTGATATTCTTGTCTCGCTTGGTCATACTTTTTTACACTCGATCAGCGCTGTAGATAACGTAGAATAAGTATTTCAACTCATGCATTATAGCTGATTCGCACCTATCGAAAGTCAATATCGAAGAGTGTAAATATTTTATTTCGGTTTAGCAAACTCTTCCATACCCGTAAAATCAAGAACTTGGCATTCTTTATCGCCAAAAACTTTCGCTGTATGTTTAGGCGGTAAAATCATAACGTCACCAGGACCATATTCTTCACTTGAGCCATCATCCATGGTTACTTTTATATTTCCACTTAACACATAACCTATATGGGATAATTCACAGCTATGCGTACGTGCAATCGGCTTTATACTTTCGGCCCAAGAAAAACCTGGTTGTAAGGTTAGTAAGCCTATGACAACATCTTCATGTTTTACCAGCTGTAATTTGCCATTTTTAAAAGTACGTACTTCATCAGCCGCACACATATTTTTTTTGAAGATTTTTTTTGTTTTCATTGTTTTTCCCTTTCTATTGGCCATAAAAGTGCTTTTGTTTAAAAAAGTATAGCATAACGAGAAATTTCCAGAATTCTGGGTGTGATTTTTACTAAGTTCTAAACTCATGCGTCAGCACTAATGGACACGGCTTCTTCTTAATTAATGTTAAATTTTTGCACCAATTGCATGGCTTTATGTTATGAAATACGGATTTGGTGATTTTATGTTTGCAATTAACCTTACACGCACATTTTGATAATTTTTACTTGTAATATGGCAGGAACCATATATGTTGCAAAAATTATTTTTTTTGCAACAATGCCAGTGAAACGTATCCGTCAAATGCAAAATTGAATTGCTTGTTTCTCCTTCGCCGGTTAAAAGTTTCCCAAAGACAACTACCACGATTTGCACAAAAATTGATTGTTCATTTATATAGATATGGTAAAATTTGAGCCAAACAACAAGAGTTAGTTTAATCATGGCATCTAAGCTCAAACATTTATAGGTGAGGCATGCGTCGCTACCAAACTAAGCCGTCTGAAGAGTCAGAACGAGAAAATTTCCGCTATATAATTGAACAAAAAATAAAGCATGCAGAAGATGATAAGGATTATAAAAAAACAATCCTATTGTATAAAGAAGCGCTTGACTTCGAGAAAAATGATTCTGAATTAAAAGAACGATATGGTGCTTGCTTAATCAAAGCAAAAAAATTTAAAAAAGCTATTAAGTATTATACTTCTTTGTTAAATCCTTCACCTTCTGACACTAGAAAAGATTTAGAGTACAGAATAATGATTCTTAATAAAGTCGTCTCATGTCAATTTTTGCGAATTAACCAGCTCAATGAAATTTTAGATAAACAACACTTAGATGAAAAGCAAATTAATAGCATTAAAATAGGTTTTGACTATAAGCAAAAAGAAAATGAAAAATTAAAAGAAGAACTAAAAAATTCGCAAGGGCTTAAAGAAAGTTTGGAGGAACAGCTGAAACAAACTCTAGAGGGACAAGGTAGGGAGCGTAAACGCCAAATTAAAAAAAAATTCCAAGAAAAAATTAGCACTTTAGGAGATGAAAATCGAATATTAAGCAATGAAGTTAGCTCTTTAAAAAATAAAAATCAGGTATTAGAAAATGAAAATGAAAGATTATTAAATACTTTGAAAGAATTGCAAAGCCAGCTAGAAGAAAGCAAAGCCAAATATCAAGAAGATACTGCAACTGTTTACTTAGTTGAGAATAGTGATAGTGCAGAACCAAAAATGGATCATGATAATGAAGATGCTTTAGAAAATAATCAGTACCGAACGGGGATTGACGAAGACGAAGATGAAGTTGATTTATTACTTTTAGATGTTAGTCCTGAATCTCATAAAACCAAAGACAGTGTTTCTCCAAATTCAACTAGCGACGATGAGAAATTTAATAAGAAAGAAGATAAAAAAATAGCTAACAAAGAAACTAGATTCACTTGTACAAGCTCTCCATGCCCAAGATTATTTAAACCAGAGCCTGAAAATAAAGAAGATGCTAAAAAGCCAACAGCAAAAAAACCTAGATATGAAACTCAGGCAACACGAACACAACCCGGGCGCGCACAAAGAAATGCGAAACAAGTTAACTATAGAATTCTGGGCAATGGTACAGAAGAAAAAACAAAACCTAGTTCTGATAAATCAAGTAAATCAAGAACTAATGCTAAGATGAAAAATTTAGATAGTGGAAAAAAAAGAAAGTTTGGTAACTTATAACTTACATAAAGCGATTCCTTATTTTTTGCTGACATCAAGTCAATAAACTTTTAGTTTATTCAGCAGCACAAAATGATTGGCGCATTTGCAGCTAGAATGCCGCGATTCTATTAAAAGTATTTAATACAACTTTCGATAAATGAACAAAATTCTTGCAATGATTGCAGAGGATGCCATAAGGAAGAAAAACTAAACATTATGACTTTTGCTTGAAGAAGTGAGAAATGAAGGGACTTTAAATACTACTTTGTAATAAGAAAAACCCGAATGACGCCCATCATTCGGGTTTTAAACACCATCCTAGTGTGTAGCAGCTTCCTGCCGCTTTCCCGCTATTTGTTTTTAGCCTCCTTTCTTATATTGGTTCTATCTTACGCAAATTACCTGCTTTAAATAAGAGCAAATATCGCAAGAACTTGTAAGAAATAGGCTATTAATTTGCCAACTTCTTATTTGGACTTCCAAAAAAATTTTTGTTTTTTAGTATAGTCATCATTAATTTCCAACCCATTGGCTGAGGAGAGCATAAAAGTTTGGAGGCAAAAATGGTAAAATAGCAGCCAACAACATACCCCGGAAAAGTTATAATGGAATTCAAGCTGCAATTATTGCGCCAAATATAAACAATAAGGTAATTATTAAACAATAAAGAATTTATAAATTAAGATAAGGTGCTGGGTATAATTAAGTCAAGTTACTTTGCCACTTAAGTACGTATCTACTTCTGGTAGTCCTACATAGAGCTGAGCGGTGAGAAGCCATTAGGAGAGAGTATAATAGGGGAATTTTACAAAGCCTCTCCAAAGTATCTGGTCATTAAACCAATACAAAAAGTTTCTACTTTCTCTTTTTACCGATTCAGCAACCAAGATAGTCAATCGCCTTTTTCTTAAATATTTGTAGTATATTTGACCAATTTAACGAGATGCGGTAGAATAGTTCTCTATGAAATTACATATTCTTTTATTAAGTTTACCTATGTTGGTTGCCAGTTCAGTCACGGCATGTCATTCTGATAGCATTCATGACCTTAGTCATTTAGGTCGTACAGGTGCAGCAGAGCAGGTTTTAAAAGTTGCTAATACGGCAACTAAACCTGAAGCACAGCGCAGACCCACCATTGCGTATAGTTATGTGGTCGATGGTCGGCACTATAACGTCCTTGAAAGTGCGCAAGGATATAATCGCAAGGGTACTGTTTCGTGGTATGGCCCTGGATTTCAAAAGCGTCTGACTTCAAGCGGTACCCGTTACAATATGTATGCGATGACAGCAGCAAGCAAAGTTTTGCCATTGAATACGTATGTAAAAGTAACTGATTTGACAAATCATCGCGCAGTAGTGGTGAAAGTAACTGATCGTGGGCCTTTTGTTAGAGGTCGGATTATGGATCTTTCTTATGCTGCCGCAAAAAAATTAAACATGATACATGCTGGTACCGCACATGTTGATGTACAAGCAATCTCTGCACCATCAACACTCGTTTAAGCAATAATCCAAGCTTTTTGAATATCCTAAAATTTCTCTTATCCTCGCTACTGCTATCCAAAAAGTGGCGCCGTTGCAACGGTGCCATATTTTGTCTATTAAATATAACTAAAAAAAATCCTTGACCCTATAGTTGCTATATACCCTATCTTTCAACATGTAGGAGGAAAAACGATGGCCCAGTGGTACGTAAATGGTCTCAGCAAATTGACGAATATTTCGGTGCAAACACTGCATCATTATGACCGTATTAAATTGCTCGTGCCATCTATCAGGTTACCTAACGGTTATCGTTTGTACTCTGAGAAAGATTTGTTAAAACTACAACAAATCATTGCATTGAAATTCTTTGGGTTTGAATTGACGCAAATCAAGATCTTGCTTGAAACCGAGGTCAACATGATTGATCACTTTACCGATCAATCGCAATGTTTGGAAGCTAAAGCAAAAACATTACTTGAGGCGAGTCAAACACTCAAAAAGGTGATGACTGCTTGTAGTCGCGATAAATCTATTCCATGGGAAACAATTATTAAATTAATAGAGGTATATCGTATGACACAGCAACTAGAAAAAACCTGGGCAGGAAAAATATTTAATTCAGACGAGTTAAAACACTACGCTAATTTCGAGCAAGAGCTTAAAACTAGATTCACTGAAAAAGAATTAAATACACTATCACAACAATGGTCGGAGTTATTAGAAGAAGTAAATCAGAACTTACAACAGGATCCTTCAAGTGATTTTGGTGTGGCGATGGGCAAATGTTGTATGGATTGGGTGAATAAAGTGTATGGAAAGAAATATGTTAGTTTACGCAATGCCATTTGGGAGAAAGGGTTTGAAAAGGGCGTGGTAGATAATGAAAGCGCTCCATCACCAGAGTCATTTGCTTGGCTGGATAAAGCGATAACGGCTTACTATCGCGGCCGTATTATGACTGTACTCAATCAAATAGAGCAACAACCACATCATGCTGTGTTAAAGCAATGGAAGGAGTTAATTGATGAGATGCATGGTGATGGGCAGGATCACAATAATTCTATCTTTCAAGCTATATTGAAAGATGATAAAGTTAGTCAGGCAGCGAAAGATTGGCTGCGACGACACGCTAAGTTGCATTAGTCACGATGTAATCTGACAAATTGCTTGCAAAACGTAAGGTTACCCGTTTTGATAGTTATGTCTATTAATTATTAAAACATAAAGGGGTAACCTTATGTAGCAATGGGTTCCACCAATTTTCGGACTTATTAACTTTTCAGATGTTCGAATTTATTTTGTTTTTTAGCAAACAGCAAATTTTTCTTCTGAAGAGTAAAATTTAGATAAAATCATCTCGTGTTTGTCTGTGCTATTTATATAACAATAACTTAATTTTGAGGTAACAATTAGGTATGCACCAATTAGCACCTCTCATTAGAGATTTAGCAGTTATTTTAAGCGTTGCCAGTTTGGTAACATTGTTATTTCAAAAAATACGTCAGCCGGTTGTGTTAGGTTATTTGATTGCGGGTATCATCGTAGGACCATACACTCCACCCCGTTCATTAGTGAGTGATATTCCAAATATCCAAATACTTTCCGAGTTAGGTGTAATCTTTTTAATGTTTTCTTTGGGATTAGATTTCAGCTTTCATAAATTAAAGCGAGTAGGATTTTCTGCAAGTGTCACTGGATTGGTCGAAGTCATTCTAATGCTAATCTTAGGTCTCAGTACTGGTTTAATAATTGGCTGGCCTTTTAATGACAGTTTATTTTTAGGTGCAGCATTATCCATTTCATCAACAACGATCATTATTAAAGCGTTAGAAGAATTGTACTTAAAACATAAACGTTTTGCTGAGCTCATTTTTGGCATTTTAGTGGTTGAAGATTTGTTAGCAATTTTACTCTTAGTAGGTCTTTCATTAGTAATTCTTACACATAGTTTTTTTGTTGCAACCATTATTTGGACTGCTTTTAAACTTATTCTCGTTGTAGGGGGTTGGTTCTTAATTGGATATTTTCTAGTACCAACTTTTTTTCGCCGTATTATGCAGTATGCAAGCGAAGAAACATTAACAATCGTTTCTGTTGCTTTGTGTCTATTTCTAGTTTGTGGTGCTGCTTATTTTAATTATTCATCGGCTCTAGGTGCTTTTATTATGGGTTCCATTTTAGCAGAAACATCGCTTGTGCACCGTATTGAGCAATTGATTCGACCTATTCGCAATATTTTTGCAGCTGTTTTCTTTGTCTCAGTAGGAATGTTAATCGATCCAAATGTTATTTTGAATAATCTACCTTTAATACTTGTAATTACATTAATAACAATTATAGGTAAATTGATCACTACAGGATTGGGTGCTTTTTTAACAGGTCAGAGTGTTAATACTTCATTACGAGTAGGTTTTAGCATGGCTCAAATCGGCGAGTTTTCTTTTATTATTGTTGGTTTGGGTATTGCTTTAAAGGCTATACGTCCTTCGTTATCACCAATTATTGTTGCCGTATCAGCTATTACAACATTTACAACGCCTTACTTTATACGTTTTTCGGGTTATGTTAGTCATGAGCTCGATAAGCGCCTTTCTGAGCGCTCAAAGTATTTTTTAGGGATTTATACGTCAATGATTTATCGGACACAAGCTCGATCTAAAAAACAGGATTCCTATCGCAATGCTTTTGTTAGATTGGTGATAAATGGGATTGTTGTAGCAATTGTATTTACCTTGACTGAACATTTAATTCTACCGGAAATAAATAATATTTTTAGGCAAACATTAATTAGTAAAGTGTTTAGTTGGGGCTGTGCCCTGGTACTATCATCACCGTTTATCTGGGGCATGCTAACTTCCTTTAAGGCTTTTACTGACACGAATAGAAAACAGGTTAGTCATACAGCTTTTTCTTTTTTAAGCTGGTTTATCACGATTGCAGAAATTTCCTTTTTTAGCATTGCTTATTTTCATACTTGGCTAGTATCCAGTGTGGTAGTAATTATTGCTATGATTTACTTTAGCGTGTTATACACGCAGTTAGGGAAATCGTATCAATGGTTTGAAGGTCGATTAATTAAAAATCTACAGAACAGGTCTTTACAACAAACACGTTATGAAGAATTAGCTCCTTGGGATACGCATTTGGTAGAAATTCATATTAGTTCTCATTCTCTTTTTATTAAAAAAACATTGCGACAACTTAAAATTCGAGAGCGCTATGGAATCAATATAGTGGCAATCTATCGAGACTCAATTGCCTTGTTTGCGCCACGCGGTAGTCAACTTATCTTTGCTTTTGATAAGCTGATTATTCTCGGTAATGATGAACAAATAGAGACTTTTCAGAAAGAAGCCGAAAAAGATATTTCTGCTGATGTGGAAGAAGAAGATTTATTAGCCAATTTTGCTCTAAAAGCTATTTATGTTGAAGAGAATGATCGCATAGTAGGAAAAACAATTCGAGATGCTAAAATTCGTGAGCTTGCAAATGGAATAGTGGTTGGGTTAGAGCGCAATGGTACTAGAATTTTAAACCCGCAATCGATAACTATTTTGCAAAGTGGCGATTTGCTTTTTATCGCAGGCGAAGATGAGAAACTTAAAAATATGTAGTATATTATTGCATTAGCAATAATGTATTAAAGTTAGCACCCGCGCAAGAACTCGATTGAAAACAATGACGCATTTGCTATCGCACGCTACAATGAAAAATAATAACGTCGCATCGAAATGTTTATAGTTCCATGGGTTATGTTGCTGAGGCATTCAAATGTGTTAATGCTTTCATAATTGATGAAAGATTTCTTTGTGGTTTTTCCGAAGAGCATAAAAGGAGTCTTTATTCATTAGAGTTTAGGCAATCAACTGATACAACACAGAAAGACACTTATTCTCAAATTTTTCATCATATTAAAAACTACTTAGCTGATGAAGAAGGGCGGAATGATTTATTAGATGAAAAAAGATGGGCATGGAATAGCCCCTTGGATAAAAAAGGCCAACGCAATGACCAAGTGCAAAGATTAGAAATAAAACAAATTTATGAAATTGAGGAAAAAGTCATAGAATTTTTTCAAAAACATCATATACTGTCTTAGACAATCCAAGGGTGAAGCAGATTCTCTTATAGCACATTTATGGTTATGTAGAGAACTTGAAATACATCATTTTTTCTCTGATGGAAATACAAGAACAGTTATTATTGCGGCTATCAGCATGATATGCAACATTCCATGCCATATGATGATTTTTAATAATTTTAATTTTTTATCAACTAGTAGTTTAAGAAACTGTTGTAGACTAGCGTTGAGTGCTATAAATAAATTTATTAGCTATTGTTCTTTGAATGAAGAAGAGAAAGAAGAATATTTACAAAAAGTTGAGGTTTTAAAAGAAGAAATTTTGGAAAAATTAGAACAATGTCCAAGTTGGGAATATATCCATAAAAAAGCTGGATATGAACCAGGTGCTGGCAGCGAGAAATTTAGGATTACTTTTAGTTTATAGAATACTTGAATTAAGCTCTGGTTACTTTTAATAACTTATGCAGGAATTATTGAGTCTTTAATATATTTCAATAAATTAATGCTTATAGATAGCGTTAAAAAGCAAATTGTATGTCGATTTAAGATAACCATCAAGATCTAAAAAAGTGTAAAAGATTAAAATAATCAAATAGATGACGTTCTATCTCTTTATTTTTTCATAAAAATTTATAATTCAAAAATGCCTTTTATAGGCTTTGAAATTTGTATGAGCTATTTTCCTAAAAATATCGATAGGTTATTTAAAACAATACTTGCATGAGTACTGTTAAGCTACTTTCAATAAGTGCTGATGCAATGGCCAACCTACTCTATTTCAGGTTCAGGAGAGGCATGAATAATTCAACCAGTAAGATAAGGGAAACGCCCTGATAACTGCAAATTTAAACGTGATTATTGTGATAATCACAGCGAATAAAAAGTGAGGAAAGGTGGTTACAAGTGATTAGTGCAAGCGTCTTTTTACTCATTTTCAAATAATGCGACCATCCTTTTTCGCAATGATTCTAACAACTCTGGATCAGCTTTTTCAGGCGAGCCTGTGTCAAATGGTGGCTCAGGATCATACTCGATACCAAGTTGCAAAGTTTTAGCTACATGTTCTCCTGAAATTTTTGCTGCAAGTGTTAATGCCATGTCAATTCCAGCAGATACGCCCGCAGCTGTTATTATTTTTCCAGACTCTACGATTCGTTCATGTCTTGGTTCAGCACCCCAGGTGCTCAGACGATCAAGCGCAGCCCAATGTGTTGTTGCTTTTGCTCCTGACAAGATACCCGCTGCTCCTAAAATTAAACTTCCGGTACATACCGACGTCGTCCAAGTAGTTTTTGAATGTATTAAGTTTATCCAATTAAGTATTTCAGGATATTTTCGCAATGTTGTCGCGTTTCCAGCACCTGGGATAAACAATATATCTGCATGTAATACATCTGATAAAGCGTAATCAGCATTCAATATAAGTCCTGAATCAGTGGTTATTTTACCGGATGATTTCGCCACACGCTTAACAGAAATTCCGGGTAAACGGCAAAGAATTTCATGTGGTCCAATTGCGTCTAAAGCGGTCATCCCATCATAAAATAAAAAAGTAATTTGCATTAAATCACCATTCCATCATAGGCCGTAGTTTTATATCTTCTACAAATTCATTTTACTTCTCTCGCAAAAATCTCGTTTGGTGAGGCATATCCTAAACTTCTACGCAGTCTATTATTCAATTGATCCGCAATAGAAGCAAGATGATCATCTGTAATTCCGGTAAAGCTGGAACCTTTCTTTAAATACTGTCTAACCAGTCCATTTGTATTTTCATTCAAGCCACGTTCCCATGAGGAATATGGATGAGCAAAATAAAATTCGGTATTAAGTTCTTTACTAATATTTTCGTGATAAGCGAATTCAGAGCCATTATCTGCTGTGATTGTAAATACGGATCCAGAACATGATCTTAACGCAGCTATAGTGGCTTCTGTGACCTTTGCTGCAGTTTTTGTTTCGGCTTTCTTAAGAATGGTTTTTTTAGAAACACGTTCAACAATACTAACTACGGCTTGCTTTTGTTGTCTGCCGATGATGGTATCAATTTCCCAGTCACCGACTCTCTTTTTTTCACTAACGATAACAGGTCTATCATCAATAAAACGTCGATTTTTAATCGGTCCTTGACGTTTTGGGCTGCCATAACGCTTACGATATTTTTTATTTTGGTGGCGTAAATGCAGGTATAATTTTCCGCATTTATTTTTATCTTGTAGGATAAACTGATATATCCATTCCCCGCTAATAGAGAAAAGATT
>Ga0351890_10133_pt1 | contig 27979 bp, 25 predicted proteins | sample TotcelFGM3001M15_FD_206743 | JGI IMG/M metagenome (GOLD analysis project Ga0351890, IMG submission 206743) | Enriched cells from coal bed in the Powder River Basin, Montana, United States - Total cells FGM rep3 HSBNCT.FGM.300.1.M15 ...
TTTCTAAAGGGATGATTTTGATACTAATTGGTCCTCCTGGTTCGGGCAAGAGTACTCAAAGTCATTTGCTGGTTGAAGCGCTTAAGCTTCCTTTTGTAAGTGTTGGAGAGTTAATTCGCAAAGCTCTTAAAACCGAAGCTTTTGCCTCATACAAAAAGAAAGTTGATGAAGGCAATCTGCTTCCCGATCAGGTAGTATTCGAGGTTATCCAAGACAAGCTCGAACATCTGGATTTGAAAAAAGGTTTTATCATGGAAGGATTTCCTCGAACTGTTGGCCAAGCTGCATGGATGGATACTTTTCTGCAACAAAAAGGAGCTAAAGTCCATCGAACTTTGTATCTAAATACAATGGGTATAGATACGATCAAGCATCGTATTTTATCAAGACATCAGTGTAGTGTTTGCAGTCGTGTCTTTTCATTAGACGAGTTACAAGGCAAAGTTCAATGCCCTGTTTGCTCTGGAGACTTGTATTCCAGACAAGACGATCATGAAGAAGTGCTCAATACAAGAATACAGCAGTACCATCAGCAGTCTGTCCCTGTCAATGAGTATTATCGCCATAGGGAAGTTTTGACTTCTATTGATGCATCCAGAAGCATACAAGAAGTTTTTGCAAGCATTATCAGTGAGCTTGACTGCTGCGCATTAGCTGAACAGGAAAATGTGCTTTAAGATGATTTTATTAAAAAACAATCATGAGTATGAACTGATGAAGAAAAGCGGAAGCATATTGTCTCAGACTATGAATTTTATTTCCAGTCTAATCAGACCTGGTGTTTCACTTGATATCATCGATCATAAAGCTCAGATGTTTATAATGGATCATGATGCACAACCCAGCTTTCTTGGTTTATATGGTTATCCCTATACCTTATGTGCTTCGATCAACAATGAAGTTATTCACGGTTTTCCCACTAAAGAAAAGTCCCTTCATGAAGGGGATATAGTTTCCATAGATATTGGATGCAATTACATGGGTTATCACACTGACATGGCCTGCACTTTCCCTGTTGGAGTGATATCCAACCAAAGAAAGAAACTACTGAGCATAACCAAACAATGCCTGCTTAATGCTATTACACAAGCTAAAAAAGGCTCTTGTATTGGTAATATAGCTCATGCAGTTCAACAAACCGCGGAAGATCAGGGGTATGCAGTTGTTCGTGACTATACCGGACATGGCATAGGAATGAATGTCCATGAGGACCCCCAGATTCCCAACTTTGGTGAAAAAGGTAAAGGAAGCACACTTGAAGTAGGTATGGCTCTTGCGATCGAACCCATGATAAATGAAGGTTCATATGAGGTTAAAGTATTATCCGATAAGTGGACCGTAGTTACCGTGGACGGATCTGATTCTGCACATTTTGAGCACACTGTTTTTATTAATGAGTCAGGAACAGAAGTCTTGACAGAATATAATCCGGGAGGTTTAGCTTGAAAGATGAATCCAAGGGAATAATTGAAACTGAGGGTGTTGTCATTGAAAAATTGCCCAATGCAGTATTTCGCGTCCGTTTAAGCAACGGAAAGGAAATCATGGCTCATATTTCAGGAAAAATGAGGATGCATTTTATCAAGCTTGTCGTTGGCGATCGAGTAAAATTAGAAATAAGCAAATATGATTTAACTAAAGGAAGAATTACCTACCGTATTTAGGTAAACAGGAGGAATTTTTATGAAAGTTCAACCATCGGTTAGAAAACGATGTAAAGATTGTAAAATAGTTCGACGCAAAGGTAGAATTTATATCATTTGCGTTATTCCAAAGCATAAACAGCGTCAAGGATAAAAGGAGGAAAATATGCCGCGTATAGCAGGTATTGATTTAGCAATGAATAAACGAGTTGATATTGCTCTTCGCAAAATCTATGGCATTGGACCCGCCAATGCTGTCGATGTTGTCAAAGCAGCCAACGTAAAACTTGATATAAAGGTTAAAGATCTTTCTCAAGCTGAAGTTGATCGTATCGCTGACATCATCCGTGATCACTTTATGGTTGAGGGAGATCTAAGAAAAGAAGTCTCTCAGAATATTCGACAACTAATGGATATTGGTTGTTATAGAGGAACGCGTCATAAAAGAGGCTTGCCTGTTCGTGGTCAAAGAACAAGAACTAACGCCAGAACTCGCAAGGGTCCTAAAAAAACTATTGGATCGAAATAGAGATTAAAGAAAGGAGATATTGATAATGGCAGAAGAAATTAAAAATACACCTGCAGCTACCCCTGAAACCAACTCAGGAACAGATACCACTTCAACTTCAGCAGTTGTTGCAAAGGGTAAAAAAGGAAAAAAACGTGCGCCAGCTGAAGGTAAAGCTTATATCAGCGCAACATTCAACAATACCATCATAAGCATCACCAACAAAAATGGTGATGTTTTGTGTTGGGGAACTGCAGGGCTTGGAAATGTCTTTAAAGGCACAAGAAAAGGTACTGCTTATGCAGCTCAGGTAGCTGCAGAATCTGCAGCAAAAAAAGCTTTGACCATGGGAATGCGTCAAGTTGAGGTATATGTAAAGGGTCCTGGTCCCGGAAGAGAAACAGCTATCCGAGCCATTCAGGCAACAGGAATGGAAGTTACTGTTATCCGTGATGTAACCCCAATTCCTCATAATGGTTGCAGACCAAGAAAACCAAGGAGAATGTAGGAGAATACTATGGCAAGATATCTGGAATCATCCTGTAGAAAATGCAGAAGATATGGAACAAAACTATTCCTTAAGGGCGACCGTTGCGCTAGTGAAAAGTGCGCTTTTGAAAAACGGAAGTATGCCCCCGGTCAGCATGGAAATACTGGCCGTAGACCCAAGGTAACTGACTTTGGGATACATTTGGTCGAAAAACAAAAGGCCAAATTTTATTATGGATTAATGGAACGTCAATTCGAACGTTACTATTATGAAGCATCGAGCCAACGTAAAATACCTACCGGTGATAGACTTGTTCAGCTTTTAGAATTGCGCTTGGACAATGTCGTATATCGCTTAGGTATTGCTCCATCAAGAGCAATGTCTCGACAGATAGTGCTTCATCGTAAAGTATTTGTTAATGGTCACTATGTCAATATTCCTTCCTATAGAGTCAAAACAGGTGATATAATAACATTTAAGCCAGAGCTTAAAGAAAATGTATACGTCAAACATTCAATGGAGCGTAATTTAGCTATACCCGAATGGCTTGTTTTTGATCCCTCTGCTTACCGTGCAGAAGTGGTCAACATGCCAGATAAATCTACTGCAAATGCTCCATTTAACGATCAGTTAATTGTTGAGTTCTATTCTAAATAATATAACTTTTAGGGAAGTGAGGCCATAAATGGGATTCACAATTGAGAGCTTGAAACTCACTGCTATCAATGAAGATGGTAGAAAAGGCGAATATAAAATAGGTCCTTTGCACAAAGGATATGGCGTAACCATTGGCAATGCTCTACGTAGAGTATTGTTATCTTCTATCGAAGGCACTGCAGTTGTCGCAGTGCATATTGACGGAATTGCTCATCAATTTACCGCCATTCCTGGTGTTCTGGAAGATGGAATCCAGATTGTGGCAAATATAAAACAGATGGTGATCAAGTCCGATATCAAAGAAAAAAAGGTCATTACCTGCAGTAAAAAAGGGCCAGGAAGCATTCTTGCTGGTGATTTTATCTGCCCAGGTCTCGTTGAAATAGTCAACAAGGATCTCCCCATAGCAACGATTGTAGAACAAGACACCAAACTCAGCATGAATTTCTTTATTCAAAGAGGAGTAGAGTATCATTTAGCTGAAGAAAATCGTGATCTTTCTTATCCTATTGGTACCTTTCCCATTGACTCTAGTTTTTGTCCAGTGACTCATATAGCTTTTTCAGTAAAACCCTCTATGTTCAACGAATCTCTAAACTATGAAACCCTTTTTATTGAGATAGAAACTAACGAATCGATTACCCCTATGGCTGCCATAAAAAGTGCCTCAAAAATTCTGGTTGAGTACTTTAATAATATTACAGTAGAACGGGAAATTGAAGAAGCTCCTGTAATTGTACAGCTTGAAACTGACGAGATACTAAAAAAACCTATTGAAGAAGTAATCCCTCTTTCAGTTCGCACTGGAAATGTTTTTAAAAAGGCTGGAATTTATACTATTCAAGATCTTTTCAGTAAGAGTCGCAAAGACTTGCTCTCGCTGAAAAATTTTGGAATGAAATCGCTTAGCTCTACTCTGGAAGAATTGTTAAAAGTACCCGATATAGAGCACTTACTCTTAAGAGACGACTTGCGTCTAATCAGTGAGATTAAAGCTGGCGAAATCAGTGCAAGTTCCGATGATTTTGAGGATTCTGATGATGAGATTTTGGAAAAAACATCTTCACAAAGTGTCAAGGTATCTGATGATGATGCAGTTATAGACGAAAAAGGTCAGGATAAAGAAAAAAATTCCATTCTAAATATGAGTGCACTGGATATGTGTGCTGAGCTTGGGATTTCTGATTCCCAATTAGAACGTTTAAGAAAGTTACAGATAGATATCGTTGAGCATCTGACTCATTTAAACAAAGAAGATTTGTTAATTGGCAACAACAAGCTTTCTAAAAAGAATGTTGATAAAATTGAAGAGTTTTTACGCCAGAATGGCTTAAAGCTTAAAGAATAGGAAAGGTAAAAAATTATGAGACACGGAAGAAAATATCGTAAACTTAATTTTTATAGCGCTCAGAGGCAAAGCGTTCTCCGTAACCTGATAGTTTCCTTGCTATTGGAAGAAACTATTACTACCACTGAAGCCAGAGCCAAAGAAATTAAGCGAGAAGCTGAGAAAGTTATTACCTTATGTAAAGATGAGAGTCTTGCAGCAAGAAGAAGAGCATTTGCACAACTTCGCAGCAAGGAAGCACTCCAAAAGTTATATTCATCTCTAAAAGATCGCTATGCTGAAAAAGAAGGCGGATATGTGCGTCTTTTTCATGTTGGCTACCGTAGAGGTGATGCTGCTCCTCTTGCCATGTTAAAGCTTTCTTAAAAAAACAGTGTCCTTTATCGACATCCGAAATGTCAGCTTTCGCTATCCGGAGGATTCTGAAGACCATTTGGTGCTAAAAGAAATAAATCTTGCTATAAAACAAGGTGAATTTCTATCTATCGTTGGTGCCAATAGCTCCGGAAAATCGACGCTGGGGCGTTTAATGAATGCGCTCTATGTCCCAGTAGAAGGTAGTATTCTGGTAGATGGAATGCTGACCTCGGATGTCAACAATGTTATGCCTATTCGTCGTTTGGTGGGAATGATTTTTCAAAACCCCGACAATCAGATTGTGGCCACAACAGTCGAAGAGGAAGTAGCTTTTGGTCCAGAGAATCTTTGTTTTCCATGTACAGAGATTCGTCAACGAGTTGATGAGGCATTGGAACTCACAGGATTAACTCCGTTTAAGCAGATGCCACCCCACCTTCTTTCAGGAGGTCAAAAACAACTCCTTGCTATTGCTTCAGTCCTATCCATGAGACCAACTTGTATTGTGTTCGACGAACCAACCTCGCTTCTTGATCCCAAAAGCCGAAAGATGCTTATTAACAAAATTGTTGAACTTAATCAACAAGGTATCACTATTGTTCTTATTACCCATCGGATGGAAGAAGTGCTTTTAAGTCAACGAACTGTAGTATTATTTGAAGGTCGTATCGTTAAAAATATTCTTCCTACAGATTTGTTTCACATGAATGAGAAAGAACTCCATGAATACAAATTGTATCCACCAGAAATTATAAAGATTATTTCTCGTTTGAAACAAAAAGGTCTTGATATACCTTCTACGGTTCTAAGTACTTCGGATTTGGTGAATTTTCTGTGTCCATTGCAATAAACCATCTTAGCTATACTTACGATCAAGGCCTATCTTTCGAAAAGAAGGCTCTTGATGATGTTTCTTTAAATATCCAAGAGGGTCAGATTGCTGGAATCATTGGACACACAGGATCAGGGAAATCAACTCTCATCCAGCACATGAATGGTCTCATTAAGACTAGCTCCAAAGGCAAAGTGCTGGTAGATAATGAAGATTTATATGATTTGCGAAAAGATGTTCACACTGTGTGCCAAAAGGTAGGAATGGTTTTTCAATATCCAGAGATGCAGTTATTTGAAGAAACTGTTGAAAAGGATGTTGGCTTTGGACCAAAAAATCTCGGTTTAAGCGATGAGATAATCAAAGAAAGAGTAGTTGAAGCTCTTGAAATGGTTGATCTTAATTACGATAAGATTCATCTTCGTCAACCATTCTTCCTTAGTGGAGGAGAAAAGCGACGAGTAGCTATTGCAGGCATTTTAGCTATGAAACCAAAATATCTGGTACTTGATGAGCCTACAGCTGGCCTTGATCCGTATACTCGCGAACAACTTCTTGACGAAATACTTAAAATCAACAAAGAAAAAGGGATTACCATTATAATGGTTTCCCATGATATGGATGAAATATCCCGTCTCACCGATGTTCTTTATGTGATGCATAAAAGCAAAATTGCTCTTTCAGGAGTAACTAGCCAAGTTTTCTCTCAATACGATAAAATTCGTGAGCTTGGTTTGATGGTTCCTGAAATTACTGAAGTTTTACTTGGCATGAGCCGTTGTAGGCAAGGAGTAGATTATACCTTATTTGATCTCGATCTTGCTGTGAATGAAATTCTAAGACATAAGCACTGAAAATGGAAATAAAAAAAAGTATTACCATAGGCCAATACATACCATCGGACAGTTTTCTTCATCTTTTAGATCCTCGTACCAAATTGATCTCTGTTATGGGTTTTATCGTCATGATATTTTTTGTACAACAGCTCTATGGGTATTTATTACTCCTGGGCTTGATGATCATATTGATTCTGATATCTTCTATTCCTTTTTCTTTCTTTCTTCGAGGACTTAAACCTATTCTTTTTCTAATACTTTTTACTGTAGTTATCCAGCTTTTTATGACCAAGGGTGCTCCTTTGTTGACTCTGGGTCCATTGATCGTCACTAAAGAAGGCGCTATTGCAGCAGCTTTTATCTTTCTTCGCTTGGTTTTGCTTGTTTTTGCTTCTTCAATACTAACTCTGACCACTTCACCCATAGGTTTGACCAATGCCCTGGAATACCTTCTGCGACCCTTTAAAGCCATTGGTGTGCCAGCCTCAGAAATCTCAATGATGATGACCATAGCTCTTAGGTTTATTCCCACTATCTTAGAGGAGACCGATCGATTAATCAAAGCCCAAACTGCCCGGGGAGTTAATTTTGAAAAAGGGAATCTTTTTAAGCGTCTTCAACACTTAATTCCAATCTTAGTGCCTTTATTTGTTTCTGCTTTCAGGAGAGCCGATGATTTAGCTATTGCTATGGAAGCACGATGTTTTCAAGTCGGAAAAAAGCGTACTCACTTAAAAGAGCTTCGATATACCAAGCGTGATATTCTATTTTTTTTGGTGTTTTTTTCAGCAGTAGCTTGTGTTGTCTGGTTTTTTTAAAAGCTTATGCATTTTTTGGCCCGATGTTCCTATGATGGAGCAGATTTTTCTGGTTTTGCCAAGAGTCCTCCCCAGATTAGCATTCAAGAGACCTTCGAACATACACTTACGAGAATATTTGGAGACCAAGATCCTGTAAATCAAGGTATTAGCGGAGCATCCAGAACTGATAAAGGAGTTCATGCTCTGGATCAATGCCTTACTTTTCATGCACCCGACAGCTTGCAGGCACAAAAATTAAAGACCATATTAAATCATCATTTGCCTCCATCTATTCGTGTTCTTTCTGTTGCGCCATTACCTGAAAATTATAATCTTCATCGAAAAATTGTCTCTAAATCATATATTTATTTGATCTATCACTCTCAGGATATTTCGCCTTTTCTAGGTCGCTATACCTGGCATGAAATTAGGAAATTCCCAGAAGAACAATGGAATGAAGTTTTTAGACTATTTCAAGGAGAAAGAGATTTCAAGGTTTTTGCGAAAGAACCCCGTCGATACGAATCTACTGTTTGCAACTTAAGCCATATCCAAGCTTATTCTATCGCCTATATACCTGCCACAATTCTATATTTCAGAGCTAATCGATTCTTATACAACATGGTGCGGCGTATGGTTGGATTTACTCAGTTGTTGCTCCAACGACAAGTTAAAGTTTCGTCTTCGTTTGAAGAACTTATCGACCACTTTGGATGCTGGACAACTCAACGCGCTCCAGCTAGTGGTCTTTATCTTTATCGTACCTATCTTTCCGAAGAGTAAGCTGGAATAAGCTTGAAGAAATTTGCCATGTCTGTAAAGGCTACATTGCAGAAATACAGATCAGGATACTTCGTCGATTAACCTTTCTGCATCTTCATCTTCGCAATTATAAACGGCTTCTCCGCAGTACGCGCAGTGACTAGTGTACCAGCGGAAGGGGTGACCACAATGATGACATGACCATCGTTTTTCTTGTTCCTCAAGCCATTTGTCCTCACCAATATTTTTAATTCGAATTGAATTTTCAATAATGGTATGATGATGCAGAGAAGCATCTTCTGCAAAGGCAGTAATTAAATCACACGGAAAACGAGAACACTCGCGACAGGACTCAACCTGATGGGTTTCGCAACAAGTAGCAAATCCGCAATTATAACCCCAGCAGGATTCAGTAAGCTGACCGCATCCTTTGCAGTTTAGTTCATTTTCTTCGCAGCCAAGATGTTTTGCTAATTTTTCCTGATATTCAGGATGGATCGTTGCGTAATAGATATCACAGGCTCCGCAGTATAAACCACATTTTCCGATAATTTTCTTGCTCATGGACACTCCCGTTGAAACTCTTCCTATATCAAAGTGTAATCAAATCAAAACAATACTGCAACAAAAAACATAGTAAAAAAACTCGATTAAATTTCCTTTTTAAAGTAAAATACAAAAAACACTATCGAAGGGGGATTGCATGATTGTTAATATTTCGATTACAAGCAGTCAGAAAGTACAATGCATAAACATAAGTGAAAAACTTGACGAAGTAGTATCTGAACTCCAACTTACGGAAGGGATACTCTTTATCTATGTTCCTCATACTACCTGCGCCCTAACTATCAACGAGTGTTGCGATCCAGACGTCTTTCAGGATATCATAGAGAAACTGGAACATATAATCCCTCAAAGCTATAATTATCATCATTGTGAAGGCAATTCTGAAGCACATATAAAATCAGCCATCATTGGCAATCAGCGTTTTGTGTTTGTACACAACTCAAAGATAGTCAGAGGATCGTGGGAAGGGATATATCTAATGGAATTTGACGGCCCTCGCAATCGAAGAATCCTTGTAAATGCGGTAAAAACAACTTAGCAAGTATTTTATTCTTTGCGTACCCTAATCAAAAAATCACTTTGAATTGATTTTCCGTTGGCATCACTAAGCGATATATAAACTCGAAAGCTTGCATCGGTCTTATATTGGTGTTCAAGCAAGACTTTGTTAGACCAGAGAGCGGAATGAGCTTCATTTTCCCCATCTCCCCAATCAATCCTTAAGTTGAAAGGTGCAGTCATGTGTTGCCAGGATACTTCTGCTTCAAGAGCTTTATTAAGTGGAAGATATCGAGTTCCTGAGGATGGATCCAACACTAAATTTTTAAGTTGAATGGAAAGGTATGGCGATGGATTTCCTTGTTGACATTTTTTTAATAGTACTGGTAAAAGAACGCTATCAAGGATTTTTTCTTGAGATCGAATCGTAAAAAGCAAAGATGCTTCTTTTTCTTGAGCTACTTTTTCACTAGCCTTAAAATATGCAATAAAACTTGTTGTGGCATGTTGGTTCAGGGATGGAAGGTCAAATTCGTAGCTTCCGTCAGGTAACTGTATTCCTCTGAGACCATCAGTCTTCTGGAAAAGAATATCTCGATTTGGCGAAATGATTAACTTAGTTTTGGTGATAGCTTGGTCGGTAGGATTTTGAATTGAAATTCTAATGGTAAGTAATTCTCCAGGGCAGAGTTCAGATTTTGCAGCTTCAAGCCACAGGTTTAATTGCTGATGGGATCTTGGGATATTTACTTGAAGAGGGCTTGAATGGATCGAGTTGAAGCCTCTGCTGTCACTGGCCACCAGAGTGTAGTACCAATCCTGACCTGCTAATGCCGTTGTGTCAATATAATTGCTTTCACTGACAGGTAATTCGGCAATTAAAGTGCCCATATTGTTGGAATATGTTCGAAATGAGTCTTCCTCAAGGGGATTGAGAGTGCTTGAACGATAAATACGATATAAAGCGACAGGACAAGTTCCTTGCTTGGGTTTGTTCCAGTAAAGCTGGACAGTCTCAGCTATATGAGCAGCATGGAGCATGGGACGATAGGGAGGAATAATCCATCCACTCATGACTCCAGGGGCTTGAGCTAGAAAGTTGTGATTGCTGTCATAAGCAGCTAAAGTGTAGTAGTATTCTTGCCCCCAGGAGATAGCTTGGTCTAGATATTGATAGGTACCAGCCTCAAAACGTTGAACAGTTTGTTGCCCTGCATTTGGACCAGTCCAGATACGTCGGTGTAGTAAAAAATATGCAGGGGAAGTAGAAGTATATTTGGGATCAGACCAGTGAAGTTGTATGCCGTCACAGGTGGTTTTTGCTGTAAAACTCATAGGCTGTACAGGTTTCCAGTGATGGGGCAAATCACTATCATTGATCCATTCGATATTTTCACCAGAGAGCACCAAAGCATAAGGTTGGCGATAATTGTGAGCTAGATCGCTGGTAATGGGATCCATAGAAAAGACCTGAATACGATAGATACTATCATTGCTTCCAGGTAGTACAACTTGCTCAACATTGTTGATATGGTCAAAATCGTTCGGATTAGCTAAAGAAAAACCATTTTTCATCTGATTTCCACGGTAGTTGGTCATATTATTCATATCTAAAATTTCAAGATGAAGATTGTTGATCAGATCTTTTTGATTAAAAGCAGAGGAGCTTGCATTTGGAGGAAGAAGGGAGTCAGCATAATCTGTCCATGCGAGGGTAGCTTTTAGTGGATGAGTGGAATTGGAAGCTCTTATGTAATAGGTATCGATAAGTTTTTGATTCGATAAACCGAGTTGATGAGCAATTGGATCATAAGCGTTAACAAATAGCACTTTTTTATTTTCGGGTTTTAGGGCTTCTTTTAGGTTTATTAAACCAAAGCCTGTAAAAGAATTTGGATCTTTCAGGAAAGGCTTGTTGTCGTAAGGATAATAACCTGATCGAACAGCATCGCTGTCAAATAAACCTTGTTTTCCGCCATTGATAAGAGTGGCTTTAACCAGAGCGGAGCTAATGGCGTTGGAGCTAAGTTGATGATAATCTCTGTAGTATTGACGCACCAAAACAGCGGATCCTGTGACAACGGGTCCCGACATACTGGTTCCCGACATGCTGGTATAAAGGCTGTAAGGGGAGTTTAAGTGATTCCTGTTAACTGAAAGAAGTGGATCACCGGGAGCAACAACATCAGGTTTAATTCTCCCATCATGTGTAGGACCTGTGCTGGAAAACCAGGCGATATTGCGCTGTATGGATTCTGTTCTTCCCCAAGCGCTTGGGTGCCCAACGGGAGTGCCATTTTCATTTTCTAATGCCCCAACGCAGATGAGATTTTTAGCATTTGAATCAGCAGTAATGGTCCTGGTTCCTCGTGGAAAAGGATAAGGACCATAGTATGTGTAGTAGAGGATATAAAAGTTGCTGCTACGATTGTTGCCTGCGGATTTGACCATCGTAAAATCCATGTGATCCCATAAAAAGCGATCAATATCCCGAGCTCCAGAAGTGTATTCGCCTCCACCATATACATGATAATAAGCGCTCCAGTTGTAACCCCAGCTGTTGTTATGGGTTCGGGCTCCAGCATTGTAAGCTTCTTGCAACAGGGCGTACAAGCCTCCAAGAGTATTGTAATAAGCTTGATTTCCAAGAAAGTTTTGAGAAACCAATCGAGCATTGTAAGCGATTCCTTTTTGCTGACGATTAGCGCTTGAAGCACCAGTTCCAGCCACGGTGCCAGAAACATGAGATCCATGAGAATGATAGTCATCCCAATTGGCGGGGAAGGTAGCAATAACTTTATCTGAAAAGGTAGGATTCCAGAAGTCAGGATGAGTGTTACGAATGCCAGTGTCAGCAACGCCTGCTATTTCGCCTGATCCGTCCAAGCCGGGAATAACTGGCACATTAACTCCTCGAAATAAATCCTGGGTACCAATTACTCTAGCTGCTCGATGATTTAAAACTTCGTAAGGTTCGTAACGCTCCATAGTTAGTACCTGTGAGTTAGTCGCAAGAGGATTAAGCTGATCTAAAGCGAGATCAGAAATGATGATTTTGGATATCGGGATGGAAGCTTGAACACTAATCTTTTCTTTCGCGATTTCAGCCTGAGACACAAAAGCATCCACATCAAAAGGGTATGGGGCTTGAATTTGAATAGAGAAGCTTTCAGGAAGCTCAGGAGCAAACAAAAAGTAGGGATGAATTTTGGCAGACAATGGAATGGAAGCCCAAGCTCTTATAAAACGTAGTTGTTGAATTTTCGAAGAAACATCGGATGATGCTCTACAAATCCAGCTATATTGATGAAGAGGAAAGAGTAGCTCAACTCCATAAGCATCAAGAGTATTTTTCCATTCATCTTTTTCTGGACCTAGCCATTGCAATAAAAACAAAGCAGAAGCCTGGTTTTGATTTGCATCGTCAAATAAATAGGAAGGTATTTTGAGATTTTTATCTATCTGGGAATAAAAAAGATGATCATTAAATCTAATAATATTTATATCTTTTTCTTCAAGAAAATATATCGCTTTCTCTTTCAACCATTCGAGATGATGAGCCTGAGCTTCTAAGAGCATAAAAGTAGGATAAGCTTCTATTAAGCCCATTCCTTGCTGGGTGCATTCTGAAATAGTTTCAGGTTGAACATCGTATATACGAATGACAAGGCTATCATTTGCTTTGGTAGGAGTATAGGAAAGAGCAATCTGAAAAAGTATTGCAAAAACAATAAAAATGCAAAGTCCTTTTACGCGTTTCACCTTATGCTCACCTCGCTGCTTAAGTATAGTCCCATTACTGATATATTATACCTCACTTGCACCAATTTGCCTCTTTTGTTTCATGGCATTCAATTTTGCTTTGGATGATTATAATTTTGTTGAAATATGGCTGTAGAGCTTATTGATTGCACAGCTTATTTGTTTTGGCTAAGGAGGGGGGGGCTAAATAACAGAGAGAGTTCCGAACTAAAGCACTAAAGCTCCAGAAATAAATTGTTTGGTAGCTTCTTTTTGTGGTTTGTTAAAAAAATCAGGAGTAGCTTGCAGTTCTATGATATGTCCATGCAACAACAAGCCCACACGCTTTGATATCCTACGAGCCTCAAACAAGTCCTGGGTTACCAAGACAATCCCAGTGCCATATTCTTCAGCCATAACACCAAGTAGCTCTTCAAACAGCTTGATACCCTGAGGATCCAGGTTGGCTGAGGGTTCATCCAGCAGTAGTAATTGAGGTTTTATCAGCCATGCTCGAGCAAGAGCCAGGCGTGTCATTTCTCCTCCAGATAGCGTGTTAGCAGATTGTCGATATAGGTGAGTGATTTCTACGCGTTCTAACGCTTCCATAGCTTCTTTTCGTGTAAACTTAAGACCTCTTAAAGGTCCGCAGATTAAGCAATTTTCAAGCACTGATCCTGAAAAGACGACTGGTTTTTGAAAGATGAGATGCATTTGACGTTGTAATAGGATTTTTTCCTTTTCATTCTTAGGATTTATGATAGAGGGTAAACCTTGAAAGCCATATACAATGCTTCCCTTTGATCCTTCCATAAGGAGATTCACAATGCGAAGGATAGTGGTCTTGCCTGAACCGTTTGGACCTATAATAGTAAGGATTTCTGAGGGAAAGGCAGAAAAAGATATGCTTTCCAATATCAGCCTATCATCAATGGTTTTGTTCAGAGCTTCGAGTTTAACTATTGGATCTTGCATATCGTTTTAATCCTTTTCTTTCAGTGAGGTTCACCAGCAAAATGTTTATGAAAAAAGAGACAGTAATTAAAATGATACCAAGGGCCAGGGCTCTGGCAAAATTACCTTGTCGAGTTTCGAGCATTAACGCAGTGGTAAGAGAGCGAGTGTGACCATCAATGTTTCCTCCAACCAGCATAGCAGCGCCTACTTCACTGATGGCAGCTCCAAAAGCAGTGATGAGTGCACCCAGGATAGCTAAACGCATTTCTTTCAGCACCATCCAGCTTATTTGCCAACGAGTGGCACCAAGAGTATGTGCCAGGGAAGCAATTGAAGGATCTACAGCTTTAATTCCCAGGTAGGTAAGTCCAATAATGACCGGTAAGGCTAAAATGATCTGTGCAACGATCATCACGTGGGGAGTGAAAAGGAGTTGCAGACTGCCCAAAGGTCCTTGTCTTGAATAAAAAAGATAAACTAAAAGTCCTGCAACTACTGGAGGAAAACCCATAAACGTATAAATCAAGTTGACGAGAGTCTTTTTACCCCAAAAGGAGGAAAATGCCAGAAGGATTCCCATGGGAAAACCTGCAACAGAAGAGAGCAGTAATGCATATAGAGTAACTTTTATGGACAGTCCCAAGGCTTGATATGTTGCCGGATCTAAAGCAATAATCAAGCGGATGGCTTCCAGGAATCCTTCTAGCAGGGTATTCATAACTTATCCCTCTATTTTGAGTTCTTCGATTTAAACTCTTCAGAGTCAGGAAAAAAGAGAGGAGAACCAAAATCTGCTGTTCCAAATTCTCCAATAAGCTTTTGTCCTTCCATGCTGGTGATGAATTTGGCAAATTGCTCTGCTGCAAGGAAGTTTACGGAAGGATGCTTGTCTTTGCTTACGGGGATTACGCCATAGGGGTTAAGGAGAGGAGCTGATCCTTCAAATAATAACTCAAGAGTTATTTTGCCGTCTTTAGTGTATTTTAAAAAAGTTGCACGATCTGTAAGAGTGTAAGCTTGCTTTTCGTCAGCCATTAAAAGAACCGCACCCATCCCTTGTCCAGCGCTGATATACCATGGAGTGACTGGTTCAACTCCAGCTTCTTTCCATAGTTTTAGTTCTTTGCTATGGGTTCCGGATTGATCTCCTCGAGAAACAAAGGTACTTTGAGATTGAGATAGAAGATTCAAAGCATTAATAGCATCAGTGGCATTTTTAATACCTGCAGGATCATTAGCAGGACCTATGATCACAAAATCATTATACATGACATCCAAACGATAAGCTCCGAAACCATCAGCTACAAACTTGTCTTCTTTGGAGCGATCATGCACCAGCAAGCAGTCTGCGTCTCCTTGTTCACCAATGGTAATGGCCTGACCTGTTCCAACGGATACCACTTTTACCGTCACAGGGTATTTTGCTTCAAAAGCCGGAACGAGCACTTTGAGCAAACCCGAATCTTCGGTGGAAGTGGTAGTGGCAAGAATCATGGAAGAGGGCTCTTGAACCTCAATGACTTCTTTGGGCTTGCAAGAGCTAAGAGAGATAAAGGAAGACAATAAAAACAAAGTTACCAAGCACGAAAGTAAAAACTTGTTGACCTTTTGCATAATTTTTTAATCTCCTTTTCAAATTTCGGAAGGCCATATCGTTTCCAATATAACCCTATCGGCGGAAAACCATGGATTAAAACTCTTTAGGTCAGTCCGCTCGAAGATCCAAGGTGAATTATAATGATATTGGCATGTTCGTAAAGCATCTTCTCAATTAAAGCCAAAATAAGGCTATACTTGCCTATAAAAAACAGTAGAATCATAGCATTATGATGATAAAAATATGGAACAAGGAACACGCACAGTCTTTATTGGAATATTCCTTACTTGTTGCAGTCTTGGTGTTGGTATTTATTGCATCCATACCCCAACTCAGATCTTCAATTACAGGAGTCTTCACCCGCACAGAAACTTTATTAATGCATGATTCTGATCCAGCGCATCCTTTGGATCCTTCTCATCCTTCCTCCTATCTCTGGAGAGATGATCTTAATAGTTTAGACAATTGGAATCCTGTGCGAGGAAAATGGGAAGCTTCCAATGGGGTTCTACGAAATACTTCCAGTGGAGAAGGACGTATTTTTACCCCTTATACTGGTGACGACTTTATGGTAGATATCGACATAGCCCATTTATTGCAAGGCAATGGCTATGGAGTATGGCTCAGAGCAAGTGAAGTCGATGGTGACAATATTAATGGTTACACTTTCCAATATGACCCGGGTCATGGTCGTGGAGAATTTAGTATGCGAAAATGGGTGGATGGAAAAGAACTTTCCACTTTTGTCAGGGTTAGTGCTGAAGGATATGATTGGTATGATCCCCACAAGGTTCAAGTCATAGCTAATGGCGATACATTTACCGTAGTGATTGATGGAGTGCAAATCCTCACTGCTCAAGATTCAACCTATTCTTCAGGTCAGGTTGGTTTGCGCACCTGGTCAAACACTCGTACAGAGTTTCATGGTTTTTCGATAGAGGTTGCTCCATTGGAACCACAATCGTAAATCCAGCTTTAATGATTTTCAGATATCTGATCTGGAATGAATCCCCTGTACTGGGCTTTAAACAATCTGGCATAATAACCATTTAGCTTTATCAAGTCATCATGAGTGCCCATTTCGCTGATACCATCATCTCTAAGCACGGCAATCATGTTAGCTTGCTGAATGGTAGACAGCCTATGAGCGATAGTTATGGTAGTGCGATTGATCGATAAAGCCTCAATTGCCCTTTGAATTTCCGTTTCAGTTTCATTATCCAGAGAGGAAGTTGCTTCATCCAGTATTAAAATGGGAGGGTTTTTTAAAAAAACACGAGCAATAGCGATGCGTTGTTTTTGTCCCCCAGAGAGCTTTACACCTTTTTCCCCAACAAAAGAATTCATCCCTTCCGGCAGGGAAAAAATGAAATCGAGAATTCGTGCTTTTTCAGCGGCTTCTTCGATTTCTTTGTCACTGGCATCTAATCTTCCATAGGCAATGTTGTCTTTAATGCTACCCCAAAAAATGCTTACTTCCTGCTGAACAATTCCAATATTCTTCCTTAAAGAGGAAAGACGATAGTCTCGAATATCAATCCCGTCAATTTTGACTGATCCTTCAGTAACATCATAAAAGCGCGGAATCAAATTGGATATAGTGGTTTTGCCAGCCCCTGAGGGACCTACAAGAGCAAGGTTTTGACCTGGCTTGATGTCTAAACTAAGTTTGCTTATTACGTTTTGATGACCATCATGATACTTAAAGGAAACCTGATTAAATACGATATGACCCTTACAATCTTTGACTTCAACTGCGTCTTCTTTTTCTTTAATATCCGACTGAACATCCATTAGTTCGGTAAATCTCCTGAAACCTGAGATGCCCGACTCAAATCCTTCAATAAAAAACATTAATCTGCGTATGGGCTGTAGGGTAAAAGCTGCATACAACAAATAGGCTGCAAGATCCCCAATAGTAATAGCACCTTGAACCACAAACCATCCTCCGATAACAAGCACAGAAAGATTCAACAAATCTACCAGGAAGCCATTACCTGACATAAAAACTGCTATTGCTCGATACACTGCTTTCCAGGAATTGCGATATTGCAGATTTACGTTTTCAAATTTCTGTATTTCGAAGGGCTCATTGGTAAATGATTTGGTAAGCCTAATACCCGAGATGCTGGATTCAATCTGAGCATTCATTTCTCCATGAGTTTCTCTGACCTTATTGAAAGATCGTTCAATTTCTCTGCGCTTAAAAATAGAGAATAACAACAACAATAGCATAAAAAAGAAGACAATCACGGTCAATACAGGTTGAATACGAAGTAAAATGAAAAAACTACCTACAAGCATGATGCTTGAGATAAATAGATCTTCAGGGCCATGGTGGGATAGTTCGGCAATATCTCTCAGATCTCCGACAAAGCGATTGATGATTTGCCCAAGTTTTTGATTACTAAAAAAATTATAGGGTAAGGTTTCAATATGCTGAAATAGATCTCGTCGCATGTCAAATTCGAGCAAGGTACCCATATAGTGGCCATAATATCCTACGATATAGCTGAATACTACTCGAAGCATAAATAAGCTCAATAAGCCTAAGCCTGCCAAAAGCATAAAATTAAACTGATCCGATGGAATCCATTGGTTGATAAATTTTCTCGTCAACAAGGGGAAGAGAAGGTCTATGCATGCAAGAGAAAAAGCGCAAACCATATCCAGTGTAAAAAGCTTAATATGAGGTCGATAGTAGGCAAGAAAACGCTTTAAAATGGAAGCATCGGAGGTTTTTTTCATTAACTTTTTAATTTTATGGTTACTGTTCTTGTAGCGTTATCCCAATCGACTGTTGCACCAAACGCTTCTGATATAAAGCGAATAGGCACCATGGTGCGACCATTTATTATAGTGGGGGGGGCGTCAAGAGTAACAATTTTGTCATTTATTCGAGCAATGGTGTTGTTAATTTGTAAGGTAACTCGGGTAAATGTTTTTTCAAAATATATACGTACTGTACGTGTCTCTGCATCCCATTGAACCTCAGCACCAAACGCTTCAGAGATGAAGCGAATAGGCACCATGGTGCGTCCGTTAAGTATAATTGGTGGAACATCCAGGGGAACAGGTATTCCATCAATCATGGCAATATTTTTACCAATTGTTAGTTGAATGACTGTTTCTTGAGTTAAGACAAGGAAAAATTCTTCAGAAGCATAATTTCCAGCCTTGTCCCAAGCTTCAAATAGCAATTGATTAGTGCCTCCTTGAAGGATGGCATTCGTTGAAAAAGTACCATCTCGGGACAAGATTAAGTTGAGCCCATTCATGCTAGCTCTATCAATACCAGAATCTTCATCCCAAATTCGGCCATTGATTTCAACCGTATCCTTTGAAAAAGTATCTCCGTTCTTTGGACTGAATATTTTAATTAATGGAGGCATATTATCAACAGGAATTTCTTCCTTGGTATAGTTTACGCTAATCCTTACTTGCGCTTCATTTCCAGCATTATCACTTGCTTTGACTGTAATGGTATTATCTCCTTCCTTTAGACTAAGCAGTTCAGAGAAATTACCTTCTTTATCAAGAGTGATTCTTTTGTTGTTGATGGTTGCGATCGATACTCCAGAATCATTGTCTGTAATCTGACCGGAAACCTTTATCTCAGCTTGCTTGCTTTGAAAATTGTTTTGAGGTTCAAAGATCGTGATTTGAGGGGGAGTGGTGTCTTTATCCTCTGGCTTAATGGTTATAGAAACAGTGTTTGAGGCCTCAGAAAAATTCTTTTTTATGTCAAAAGCCTTAATATAATAAAAATAAGTGTTTCCGGGGCTAACAGACTTATCTTCCCAATTCAGGGCGGAGGAGTTGACGTTGGTCAAGTAAGATAATACATTTCGATCAGTACCACGAAAAACCGTGTAACCGTCGATAGTATAGGTGCCTTTTGTAGCTGGAGACCAGCTTAATGTTACGTTATTTCCAGAAAGACTTGCCTTGAGATTTCTTGGAGCTCCAGGCATTTTATCTTCTGCTTTTTTGCTTTGCTCAAGACTAAGGGAAGGATCGCCATACAACACTCCGTAGGAATAAGCATTGTAATACTCAGTGTCAGAAGAATAGGCAAAAGAATGATAGAGTGATTCTCCTATAGATTTACCCCCAAGTAGGGATTGAGTGAAATAATATATGGTGGAATGCAACCCTCCATCTCGTTGGGATTTCCAGTTGGAAAAAAAATATCCCAAACGGGTTTCTCCAAGAACTGCTACCCCTTGAGTCATTAGTAGTTCTTTGCCAATGCAATCCATTTCCCAATCTGGAGCTAAAGGCATATAGCCAGATAAGAAATAAATGGATCCATTTTGAACAGATAGCTTTTGAACATCCTCTGAAGTAACGATTGGAAACCACTCAGCTTCTTCGGGATCGGGTTTATCGTTAAAGTTTTTGTCTCTGGTCCAAACCAATCTCATCAAACTATCCATAAAACCGCCATTAGAGATAATATAGCTTAAGCCATAATTTCCTGTCTTGATTTGTTTGAGCGCTTCTACCTGATTTAGGGGATAATTCGAATCATATTCCGATCTTTTTAGACCTGCTTTTTCATATAAAGTCACCCGGGTGAAACGTTTTGGACTAAACAAATCATTCCACATTAGCTCGGTCAGAGTAGCATTATCAGAATAGTTAACTTTTGATGAATTGTTTGTAGCCATCATTAAAGTTTTTTGCTTGGATTCTTTGCTCTTAAGTTCAAATTCGACTGATTTTGCAAGTATGGTTTCGATAGAAAAAGCATCATCAAAAGGAATACGTCCAATATATATTTCGGGCACCAGGTTAACCCGGTCTTCTTTAAATTCTCCGAAGTAACCATCTCCGTCAGAATCCCAGTCTCCCGTAAGGTCAGCGTAATAAGCATCAGTGGGAATGCGATATATATCTTCTTGAACATCTCTACTGGATCCATGCTCATTGGGGAATGGATAGCAGTATCTCATAGGGACTGATCCACCCGTTGCTTTTCGGTCACGCTGGCTGGACACAAAAGGATCGCCTACTAGTAGTACAAACTTTAAACCTTGACCAGTATGAAGTTTTTTGAAATAGTTGCGAAGTTTTTCTGCCTGATCGCTCCCACTGCTTTCTTTGGCAGCTTGCGTCGCAGATACTACCGAAGTAACATAACCCAATGATTCTTTGTATGCTGCAAAGTCGTCTAACAATTGAGTATTCTTAACCGAGGAACCATATACAATAAGATAATCAATACCAGCACCTCTTGAAAAAGGGGTATTTTGCCATAGTATCCACTGAAAAATTATCGCAAACACCACAAGAAGTGTTAAAAGCTTCTGATTTGTCTTCATGGTCTCTTCCTCCCTATTGAAGCCAACATTTCATTTATTTATATGATTTTCATATGCTTATAGTTTAACTAAAACCTTGCAAATTCAAAGAAAAACATCAATACTATCCCTGAAGCTTAAGCGAAGTGAGGTGCGAGCATGCTTAAAAAATGGATAAGTTTTGTTATTGCTGGTTTTTTGTCCATCAATCTTGTTTTAATAGTCATAGCTCTTTCAGGGTTTCAGATTGTTGGAAGTGGAAGTCCTGTGGATGCTTTGGTTCATCCTGCAGGAGCTTGTATACATAAAAACTCATTGTTTGTATGCGACCCTGCCCAATCACGTGTATTGGTTTATGATATCCGCACCAAAAAACATTTAAGTAGTTTTGGTTCATTTGGCAACTCTTCCAACCATCTTAGGGATCCACAAGGCATATGCGTTGATAGTAATGGAAACATCTATATTAGCCAAAAAGATCAAATCATAAAACTAGACGAACAATATAGGTTTCTTGGATCTTTTGACCTTCCTGGAAAGTTTTTAGATATTAAATTTCGTGACAACAAGCTATGGGTATGTAATTATGATGAAAACGAAATTTTGATCCTTGATTCCAATACATTGAAAGTTAGCAGTCGTTTTGCAACTGGTCTTGGACCCGTAAGCCTGGATTTCAATTCCACTGGAGAGCTTCTTGTATCTGAAACTGGTGAAAATAGGATATCTTTTTATTCAGATAAGGGAATTCGTCTTCGCAATCCTTTGATTTTAGGAAAAAATTCTATCATTGATGGCTTGGCAGTAGGACCTAATGATTGGATTTTCTTACATGACAGTTTTTATTACCAGATTCATGCGTACTCAAAAGGTGGTGGGAGCAAGCTACGAGAATTTGATGTGCCTGGCAATACAGTACGATGCTGGACTCCTGGTTTCAATAGCTTGCTTGTCAGGAACGATTTACTTTTCTTTTCCAGCGTTATTAGCCAGGAGTTGTTAGTTTATACTGATATGGGTGTTTTCAGAGAAGCTTATGGAAGAAAGCATGAAGCTAAAGAGTTGCTATATCCAAGATCTCTTACCATAATCGATGAGCAAATCCATATTACCGATACTTATGCTGGTGGAGTGAAACGTTTTTCTCTTCAAGGATCCTTTCTTGGTTCATATGGAGTTCAATCCGGAAGAGGAAGGATGGATTTCCCCACAGGTATCGATATAACATCTCAAGGGCATACGATCGTTCTTAATGCTCATTCCAATATCTTATTTTTCGATTCAAAAGGTCAATTTCAAAAAGAACTGACAGTACAGGTACCCTTAAATTGTGCTTCAGATCTGGCAGTGCACAACAATACCATTTATATTGCAGACACTGGCAACAAACGCATAGTTTTACTTGATTCAGCAGGAAGACTTTTAAAGGCAATAGAAGGATTTATCAAACCCAAGCATATCTTTCTTTCATCCGATGAAACTTTATATGTATCAGATCAGGGGGATGCCAGCATCAAGATATTCCAAGGCGGTAAACTAGTGCAAACCCTGAGACATGCAAATATGAAGCTCCCTGCAGGGCTGTGCTTATCAGACCATCAAGTTCTTACCGTAACAGATCTACAGACCCATCAAATTCATTTATTTTCCCAGGTTTCCGGGCAGTATCTTTATGCCAGGTCTTTCGGCGAAATGGGTGGTCCCAAAGCAGGAGACCCTCTCCCTGGAACTTATATTATCGACTACAACAAAAATCCTGGCTTTTTTTTATTTCCAGAGGATGTCTACTTTGATGGTCAGTTCTTTTATGTTACTGACAGGATGAATCAACGTGTTCAACGTATAGCCAAGGGCTTATTGCTTGATAATCTTCAGCTTCCTGTAGAAGAAGACATCATTGCAGAGCCTTCTCGTTTGGATTTTGGGAGAGTTAAAGCTGGGGATCCAGCAATAAAAGAACTTTCCTTAAAAAAAACTGGCTCCATCGATATCGAAGGAACACTTTCTTCCAATCAAAGTTGGATTCGAATTGCAAGAAAAAATTTCCAAGGGGATACACGAATTAATGTAAGCATTGATACCCTCAATCTCACGCAGGGAGAACATATCGGAGATATCACTATCGAAAGTAACTTAAGAAAACTGGTTCTTCCCGTGACCATATTTATTGAAAGAGGAGATCCTGCTGATCCTCCTCAGCCACCCGATGAAGAAAAAGAAATAACAATTGAGCTTCAAATAAACAACCCAAAAGCCAAAATTAATGGAAAAGAGCTATGGATAGACTCCACAAATCCTTCTGTCGTGCCACTCATTTTGCCTCCAGGCAGAACTTTCGTCCCAATTCGTTTTATATCAGAAGCATTTGGTGCAGAAGTTCAATGGGACGGAAGTACCAGGACAGTCAGGATTTATCTTGAAGCTAAAGATGTTCGCGTTACCTTGCAAATTGACAACAAAACTGCAAGGATAAATCAGAACATTGTTAACCTTGATGCAGCACCACAGATATTGAATGGTCGTACCATGGTTCCGTTACGGTTTATCGCAGAAGCTTTTTCTGCTCAGGTTTTATGGGACGCAGCGGAACAGCGAATAACGATTGTTCTTAGCTTGTAGATATTTTTTTGCTAGATAGCTAAAAGATCAGGAACTTGCAATATAGCTTATCTTGATTTCTTGATTTGGGGCGTTCCATTCCACTTGAGCGCCTAACTCCTCAGAAATTAGTCTTATAGGAACGAAAGTACGTCCAGGTGGTTTGATTTCTGGAGCAACGTCCATGGTTTTATAAGACCCATTTACCAAATAACGAGTACTATTAATCCATAGACTTAAGTTTCTACCCCTTAGCTCGTAACTAACTTTTTTTTCCTTGTCGTCCCATCCTATAGTGGCGCCAAAGGATTCAGCAATAAAGCGCAAAGGAACAAAAGTCCTGCTATCTTTGATGTAAGGAGGATAATCGAGAATAAAAGGGTCCTGATCTTTAACTGATACATTATTGGATCCGATTTTTAGCAACATGGAAATTTCTTTAACCACATAAAAGTATAGCAAAATTTCAGCTTTAGTAGCTTTTTGATCATTTAAGGTAAAAAGTACTTTCAAGATTCCCTGCGTTTTGATAGGAGTTCGCTCGGTAGTTTTTATCACAAAATCAAGGATTTTACTCTCATGCTTTATCAGGTCAAAATCTTTTCGAATAGATGATCCTGAGTGGCTCATGCTGACTTGAAGAGACTCAGAAGTTTCAAGAATGTCAGTATCGATGGATAAGGTAATGGTCTTATCTGTCAAATTGCGAACCTGGACCTTGTATTGGATAGAAGATCCTGGTACTCCAGCAACTTTAGCACGTTGATTATGGATCGAAAAAAAAGAATTGGAAGCAAAGACAAAACTCGGACCAAACTGCATATAACTACAACAAAACAACGCAATAAGAAAAGCGGAGATAAGGTTTTTCATAGGTATACCTTTCTTTTGGTTTTATTTCTTTTGAAGCTCTATTTTAAGCTCCCGAACTTCACCACCCTTAACTGTAATTGATATCGAATATTCTTTGTATCCTTCAAGATAAATGCGGATGGTGTGTGTACCCTCAGGAACGGTAAATTTGGCTTGTGAACCTGAAAGCCCCACTAGATTGCCGTTGATGTATACTTCAGCGCCATCAGGATTAGTATTGATTATCAGGGTTGCATTGCCTGCTGATTTGCGTTTTAATGTAAAATCAACTCTCGCAATCTGCCCTTTACTTACTGTAGCAGTCTTGGTTTGAGTCTCATAGCCATCTTTAACAACTTTAACAGTATAGGAACCGCTATTAGTGTTTTCAAGTCTTAATGGGGTCATACCTTTGAATACATTGTTGACATATACCTCAGCACCATCAGGATCTGATACTACCCATAAGGTACCAGTTGATGGCTCTGGGGGAGGAGTTGGGCTAGGGCTTGGCGGTGGTTTGGGTGCTGGTGGGCTTGGAGGTTTTGGACTTGGGGTAGGTGTGGGCGCAGGGGTTGAAGAGGGTTTTTTTGTTAATTCTGCTTTGATGCTTATTTTTTGATCAGCAGAAACGAAAACAGTCTGTGAATAGGGATAATATCCATCTTTTTCAATGATTAAAGCATAAGTTCCTGGGGCCAGTTTGATTTCCTGAGGGCTCAATCCATAAGATTGTCGATCAATAGTAATGTTGCATTGTTCGGGAATGGTTGAAATTGCAACAGTACCAAAATTGCCTCTTGAAGCTATAAGTTTTGCGCTTAATGGCGTTTTACCTGACACATTGATTTGAATTGAAAAGACCTCATATTGAGGGAGTTTTAATTCGATTTCATGAATTCCAGTGCTCAGTTTTTCAATGCTTGCGGGTGTTTTTTTTCCAGTATCTTTACCGTTAATCCAAATGCTTGCTCCAGCAGGGTCTGAATTTACTTCAAGAATATTTTCCTGTGCTTGCTCGATTAAAATATCGATAGAAGCAGACTCCCCTTCTTTTAAAGCAACAACCTTTTCAGATGATCGGTCGTTAAGTTTAACCGAGATGGAATAGTTTCCAGCTTTTAAGCCAGTAATAGTGTAAGGAGTTTTTTGATTCAAAGATCTTCCATCTAGCGATATATCAGCACCTACAGGATTCGAACTGACTGCTATGGATCCAGGATTGTTTGTGGTGCTTGCAACTGATGAAGCTCCCGGATCATTGGGGAAAGGCTTTGAAACACTATTTTGTTGTTGCATCCAAAAAAATACTCCAGCACCTACCACTGCAACAAGCAAAAAACTAGCTAGAATGATCCATATGGACTTATTGCTCGAGGGTTTTGTTTGAACAGAAATTGGTCTGGGAGACTCTCCAATAAAAGTAGCATCTGTCTTTCCAATAACAGTTGCATGAGCGTCATGGTTGTTAAATGATTGAGTTTGAGGGATGGCAGTTGATGTCATGGAAGTAGTTGATTTTGAGATATTTTTAAGTTGTAAGCTGAGAATAGCTCTTTGATTTTGAACTACAGCGCAATTTTTTTCTTCGCTACGAAAACCCTCTTTTTCGATTTTAACACGGTACGATTTAGGAGGAAGATTTTTAATGATAGTGGGACTTACGCCTTTAAGTTCATTTTGTAAAAATACTCGAGCTCCTGGAGGTTGAGTCTGAACAGATATTTCTCCAGTGTTCGCATACTCCTGTGAAGCAGGGGCATTGCCCTGACTCAACAATTGAAAATCCTGCAACATTTCTTGTGGACTTTGATATCGGTCTTCTACTCTTTTTGCTAATGATTTTTCAATAATGAAAGATAGGCGACCATAGGGTTGAGGTATGTCAAGAGGAGGAGGTGCTTGAGTGATATGCATATTTACAACGGACCAAGGAGTATCCGCATCAAAAGGAACTTTTCCTGTGATGAGTTGAAAAAGAGTGATACCTATGGAATAGATATCACTTCGAATGTCAGTTTCTTTTCCCTGAGCTTGCTCTGGGGACATATAATAGGGCGTTCCCATAAATGTACCTGCCTGAGTCATGGTATGGGAGCTTGAAACTCTGGCAATCCCAAAATCCATGACCTTGATCAAACCTGTTTTGTCCATCATAACATTTTGAGGTTTGATGTCTCTATGCGCTACTATGCCATTTTCCCAGGCATACTGCAAAGCTGACAAAACCTGAGCAGTAACATTAATAGCTTCTTGTGAAGACAAAGCGCCCTTTTCTTCAACAATTTGAGATAGCATTTTCCCTTCAACATATTCCATGACAATATAATGAAGGCTTTCTTCGATACCATAATCTTTGACCATAGTAATGTTTTGATGGTGCAAAGTTGAAACTACTTCAGCTTCTCTTAAGAAACGTTTTACGTAATTGGGATTGTCAGTGTATTCTGTTTTAAGGATTTTGAGTGCGACAACTTCATAGGTCTGCATATCGCGAGCGATATAGACTGTTGCAACCCCACCACTACCTACCTTGTCGTAGATTTTGTATCGTTCTTTTATGATTTTGCCAATCATTGTAATTTATCCTCAATTTTGCTTCGACGAGAAAATAAACTTTTTCTAATTTTTGGCTTATTTTTTTCAAGAAGAATTTCAGCCATAATGACAGTAATATTATCCTTCCCTCCGTAGTTTTTAGCAAGATTAATCAATTTTTGTGCGCATTGATCGAGCTTGGGCAATAGGCAAGAGCTCAATATCTCTTTTTCTGATACCAAATCATAAAGACCATCAGAACATATCATGAGTCGATCATTCGGTAAGAGTTGATACTCATACACATCGGGCTCAAGCTCGGGTACAATCCCCAATGCTTTCGTGATAATATTCTTTCGGGGATCCCTTAAAGCTTCTTCAGGAGTAAGAATACCAAGGTCAACTTCTCGTTGAACAACCGAATGATCCTTAGTTAAGCGATTTAGTTTTTTCCTGCGGATAAGATAAGCTCTTGAGTCTCCTACATGTCCTACCAACATGCGCTCATTTCTGATGATGCTTATCGTTAGGGTAGTCCCCATTCCTTTGTGTGACGAATCCTCCTGGGATAAATGATAAATTTTGGAATTTGCTTTTTGAATGGTTTGCTCCAGATAAGGTTTTGAAAAATAGTTGGGGGAATCATTTTCATGATTCCCCCAAGTAGTTTCGTTTAAACTCTTTTCTGAAAAAAAATTCTTTATAGTAGAAATAGCTTCTTCAGCAGCAATTTCACCAGCCTGGTGCCCACCCATACCATCAGCAACTACTAATAGGACATCTTGCTCATGAGTTTGCATGGCAAGCCAACGATCTTCATTGCCTTTTCGGACCAGGCCAACATCGCTCGAGCCAATATAATTTACATGAAACTTCATTAAACTGTCTTGAACACCAATATACTTTCACCAATTTGGATTTCGTCAGAGTCCATAATACTTTGATTCTGAATCTTGACTCCATTAACAAAAGTTCCATTTGAGGAAGCAAGATCATAGAGTACAAATTTGCCATCTTCCATTTTGAGTTTGGCATGCTCACGAGAGGTTTTTTTGTCATCGACTATGATGTCATTGCCTTGTTCTCTGCCAA
>Ga0351890_10135_pt1 | contig 27524 bp, 26 predicted proteins | sample TotcelFGM3001M15_FD_206743 | JGI IMG/M metagenome (GOLD analysis project Ga0351890, IMG submission 206743) | Enriched cells from coal bed in the Powder River Basin, Montana, United States - Total cells FGM rep3 HSBNCT.FGM.300.1.M15 ...
CTGGGGACCATCCCCCAAAGGAATCAGCATCATCACGGAAGGTGGCGACTGCTCGACGCATGTCATGCGCTCGGACAGGCAGCCATTTTCTTCGGAGCATCCATCTCCCGGGGAAAAAGAGAGGGCATTCGATGAGTACTTCAGTTACTTCGGCCGCTTTCTGAAATTCGATAAGGACCAGGGTGCCATCATCATCCGGATTATCGGTGCAACCCATCCCAACTGGACGGACAAGGAGCTGACTCGATATCTGGACGTCATCGATGAAGATCACTTTGTCATCCGAACACCGCCGGTCACCTTTACCAGCCTGGAGGTGGTCGGGCGTCTCTCATGGACACGACGCCGGGAAGAAACGCCGATCATCCGGTAATGGCCGGATCTCAAAAATGGAAAAGGCGCATTTGGTAAAAAGACGCATTTTCCTGCCCATATCTCAGGGGGGAGGATATGAGGCAATTCTGAGATCGAATGTCGGTGGTCAGGAGCCAATTGGGGTAGACCTCCATATATTCAAATTTACATAAAATCAAAGGTATGTCATTAAACTTTCATGCCGAGAAAAGCCAGAATAGACGCACCGGGAGCGGTGCACCACATCATTGTCAGAGGCATAGAACGCGGTATCCTCTTTCGGGATGACAAGGAACGGATTGATTTTTTAACGCGCCTTGGTAAAATCCTGATCGAAACAAAAACCCGATGTTTCGCTTGGGCGCTTATTCCCAACCATTTTCATCTGTTGCTTAAAACCGGCAGCTTCCCGGTTGCGACTGTCATGGGCCGTCTACTGACGGGATATGCAACAAGTTTCAACCGGCGGTATCATCGAAGCGGCCATCTGTTTCAAAACCGCTATAAATCGATTCTCTGCCAGGAAGACGCCTACTTAAAAGAATTGGTTCGATACATTCACCTGAATCCCTTACGGGCAACGATAGTGCCGGATGTCTCCGAATTGGATCGATATCCATTTTCCGGGCACAGTTACCTGATGGGAAAAAGATCAAATGACTGGCAGGCGATGGATGAAGTGCTTGCCCTGTTCGGGGAGGAAAAAAGCGTGGCACGGAGACGGTACCGTGCTTTTCTCATGAAAGGAATTGCGCTTGGAACACAGCCGGATCTTGTGGGCGGCGGATTGATCCGCAGTGCCGGCGGCTGGTCGGCTGTTCGATTGATGCGCAAAGCCGGCCTGTTTCAGAAGAGCGATGAACGGATGTTAGGGGATGGCGAGTTCGTGGAAAGGGTCTTGTCGGACGCCCGGGAATCCATGAAAACAAGATATTCCTTATCCATTCAAGGCATCAGCATAGCCGATATCATTCCAGCCGTCTGCAATATATTTTCCATCGAACCTCACCGGATCATCGGTCCTTCCAAGGAACGGACGATCGTCAAGGCAAGAGCGCTTGTCTGCTACTGGGCCGTACGAGAATTGGGAATGACCATGACGGAAGTGGCAAAGCATTTGAAGATCGCCCTGTCGACTGCCAGTTCAGTCGTAAACAAAGGGGAGAAAATTGCCAGTGATCAATGCCTGAGCCTAAAGGATATATTAAATACGGGGCGTCCCCTAAATTTCCAAAGTCCAATGAATAGTGCACGCCGGGTACGCTATATTCAGAATGAAAGAGCGCGGCCACGGGGTCGTGCTGGTTGTGGATTTTTTCTCATAGGAGGAGTGATATGGCACTTGTAATGAAGCACTTGTCAAGACTCAGCAGAGGGAGCTCCGTTGCCGTTGCGCTGCTCCTGGTTGCGGCGTTGCCCCAGGCGGTACTGGCGCAGCCGACCGGGGTCGCTCCGGCGGCGCAGCAGTTGCTGAAGGCATCGACCGATTTTCTCGCTCGCCAGCAGCGGTTCAGCCTGGACACGGAAAGCAGCATCGATGTTGTGCTGACCACGGGGCAGAAGATCCAGTTCGACCACACCGCCAGGGTATCGGTCGAGCGCCCCAACAAAATGCGTGCGGAACGCACCGGCGATCTGGTCGATCAGGTCTTCTACTACGATGGTAAATCGTTGACCCTGCACGACCCTCACGGCAACTACTACGCCACGATCGCCGCGCCTGGCACACTTGAGGCGATGCTGGACTTTGCACGCGAAAAGCTCGACGTCGTCGCGCCCGCAGGCGATCTCCTCTACAAGAATGCCTACGATATCCTGATGCAGGATGTGACCTCAGGCTTCGTGGTCGGCAAGGGCGTGGTCGATGGCGCGCGCTGCGATCACCTCGCTTTTCGTGCATCGCTCGTTGACTGGCAGATTTGGATCGAGGAGGGTGCGCGTCCCCTGGTACGTAAGCTGGTGATCACCACGCAGGACAAGCTTAATGCCCCCCAGTTCACCGTCGTAACGAAGAACTGGAACCTTACACCAAAATTCAGCACCACAACCTTCAGTTTCAAACCGTCTCGAAGCGTACGGAAAGTCGAATTTGTGCTACAGAACACCGGCGAGCCCAAGACCAATTGAATTGGTCGGAAGTTGTAAGACATATCGAACCATGCCCTGATCCGCTGGGAGAAACGCCTTCATGTTGTCCGTCGCATGGGCAGGCAACATTGAAGAGAGTAGAAAGACTGCAATGAATATACACATCTTTTTCATGGTATCTCCTCATGCCCAACGCCAAAAATCAGCGGCGCGGCTTTTTGCGTCCGCTGGATTTTTTTTTGTTATGTTTCGTTCATCACGTTTACAACCCCTATCATACCGGATTATTAAAACATAAAACCTCTGCCTCTGGCAGAGGACTCCAACAGGTTTGACCGTTCCGGCGTGTATCCTTATTGTCTCTTTTAGGGAAAGCCCTGAAATTGCAAAAAAGACAGTAAAATGCACGAATGGCAAAGTCAATCCCATGCCAAATGGGAATGTAAATATCATGTCGTATTCATCCCAAAGTATCGGCAAAAAGTGTTTTACGGTAAGATGCGCGTTAAAATTGGCAGGATTCTTCGGGAATTGTGCGAGCAAAAGGGAGTGGAATTGCTCGAAGGGCATGCGATGCCGGACCATATACATTTGTGTCTGAGCATTCCTCCCAAATACAGTGTCGCACACACGATAGGATTTTTGAAAGGAAAAAGCGCAATAAAAATCCATCGCGATTTAATGAAACAAAAACGAATGACTGGTTTACACTTTTGGACAAAAGGCTACTGTGTAAGCACTGTTGGTTTTGACGAGGCAGTCATCCGTAAATATATCAAAGAGCAAGAAGTCCGTGATAAAAAACAGATGGAGGTTGATTATTCTTTAGTGGCTCCGAGCACTACTTTAAAGATTTGAAATTCATAGGATTTGCCCTTTGTGCTGTAATACTGAAAGATATCATCGAAACGTGGATGGAAACGATTATTTACCACGTAACACATTATTTTGTCTTTAAGGGGTTTCATGTTTAAGTCTGGTTTCTTATTTAGAACATCAAGGATTTGATTCTTATAGCATACAAAATACAGTGCATAATCCAGTATTTGAGACATCACCTCCAATTTTGGATCATCAAGCTTTAATTCAATAACAGAAAGATACCCTAAACGATTGAGGGTAACGATATCAACGAATTCAGTAGGGGTAAGACGATTGCATTCGTGGACTCTATCATTAAATGCGCCGGTTGGGAATTCTCTTAAGACTCCATATTGTTTCTTTTTCAGTTGGAAGAAATCCTTGCCCAGTATTGCAAGCCTGTCATTTGTTCTGGTTTCAGTCCCCATGCCTTTTCCAAATAAGAAAGCCTGAAACGATTTTTCAAGTAAGTGCCCTTTGTCATCGTCTCTACGCGAATTTAGGAAGTCTCGTATTATTTCGACTGTGGGTCTTTCAAATAACTCTTTCTGGTTGTAGAGGACTACCGGATGATAGTCGTTCATAATTTTGAAACGAATATGGCCATTGTTAATTTGAAGGTATGACACTCTCCTCTTGAATGCCTCATCATTTGGAGACTGTGCCGCGCCGTTGTTACTTAGGACAAACTGTATTTCCTGTATATCCAGTTTATGCTTTGTTTTTAGATGATGATAAAGAGCGATTCCCCACGAATCAAGACACCGGTAACCCGATTTGTCTATCGTTCTATTCGTTTTCAGAGTGAGCCGATTGGGTTCAATGATGTAATCAAATGATGACGGCCATTTGCCACCGCCACCTGTCTGAGAATTGATTTTTTTGTTTAGTTCAGGGATTATATCGTCATTCATAGTTTCCTCTGTATTTGTAAGGTTGACTATAGAAGGATCATTTATTGGCTCCCACCACTGACCATCACTTTTCAGTACAACATTCTCAAAATGATCGGCAAATTGTGCGGGCTCAAAAGAATGGATTGGGACAAGCATCTTTGGAGCAAGGGCATTGGCAAGGCGCTTCAGATCTGATATAGGGGCGTGGCCAGAGGTGTGGCAGTGTACTAAAGGAATTGATTTTTCGTCCAGCCAGTCCCTGAGAGGACGGTACTGATCACGCTCAAGATAACCTGACCACATAGAGTAAATGAGGGTCGCACCTTCAAGACAATCGGCTTTTTCAAGGTCTGTGCGCATCGAAGGGCGGAACAGCATCACCGACTTATTTGCTTCTTCTTTAATTTGCTCAGGGTAAATTCTCCACGGTGCGAATGATTTTGCCAGATCGAATAGCTCCTTCCTGATGATTGTTTGTTTCTGAAACCACGGCAAATATACGCGAAATCCTTTCCATCCGGGCTGTGGAAGCCGCTGATTCTCAATGGATTGCAGAACACGAGCCGTGTACATATCTGCAATAAACTGTCTTCCAGAATGCCTGCATGCTCGGTAAATAGTGACAAGTCGATCGATATTTTGACCTGAACACCAAATCAAGGGCATCCCTTTAATACTGCGAAACATGTCAAGAAACTTGTCTTCTAACTCTGACTCAGAAGGATATTTGTTATCAATACCAAATCGGCCAAGGGTTGAACCTTCCATTAATAATACATCAATATCCTTTGGTGGATGAGAGACAAATGAGTCAAGGAGTTTACCCTTGCGTCCGTGCCCCCGAAAGTCACCAGAGTAATAAATACGCTGCCCGTCTGCTTCGACCAGAAGACCGTATGCATCATATGCTGAATGATCAACTAAGTATGGTGTCAACGTGAACGGGCCAAGAATAACTGGCGTCCTGTTTTTAATTTCGATAGTATTATTGAAATTAGCTTCACCTGGAATGAACTGGCTAGCGGCCTGCAAAATTCGCAGTGCAGCCGAACCAATTAGCACGGGTGTTTCTTGTGTTAATTTCGGAGCTAGCCCATAATGATCAAGGTGTGGATGGGAAATGAATACCCCCAGCAGAGAAGAATCAACCTTTTCGAAGCCTGAAACTGGAGGGAGAGGGGTATCAGAAAACTCGGATTCTAAAGGCAGACCGATATCTAAAACTATACGTTTATTCTGAGATTCAATCTCAATGCAAGTTCCTCCAATTTCATGAGTACCTCTATGGATGCATACTCGCATTTGAGTCTCCAGATTTAAAAATCCATTGACCATTCATAGTTGATGCACAGCAATAAGAAACACAACAAGTTATTCAACAGTTTCTGTATATCTTTACAATTCGGGAAAGCCAACAGGATGTAACTGCGTTAATAATTTTTTATTCTGTCTGCGGGTAATCCCCTATCTCTTTTCAATCTCTCAATATATCAAGGATTAAGAGTTGACAAGAACTTTATGATTCCCTGTTTCCTTTGCCATACATCATACAATTTAAAGGAATATAACGATTTAAAATACGATACATGAACAGCATTCCGTTACATTAGCAAACAGATGCCCAGCAGCAGGCCTCCCCCTGCAGTTATGATTTGGTAAGGTGAAGGGTGTTATCAGGGCAAAACGGCGGCATTACATCCCGGTAGTGTGCTGTGCGGGGAGCGGGAGGATGGCAGGAGCAGGGGGCAGGTCCATGATCATCAGCCTGCCCCCCTTCAGTGTTCAGCCTCTCGATGCTACTGAACCGACGATTCCCATTCCTTGGTCTCGAACCAATAGTGTTTTCTTTCTTTCAACCAGCCTTCTGATTCAACCACCGTAATCCAGTTGTTGAAATAGTTCATGGTGTCAAAGTCGCCTTTTCGAACGGCAAAGGCAATGGGTTCTTTGGTAAACGTGCCTTCGATGGGAATGAACAGGGTATCCGGATATTTCAGTGCCTGAAATGCGGGTGTCGGGGCAGAGCCGACCATGGCATGGGCTTTGCCGTTGATGACTTCCTGATAGGCCTGGGACTCGTCGTCAAAAAGAGTCAGCTTGGCTTTGGGCATGTACTGTTTGACGGTCGGGACAGAGGAAGACCCCAGTCTGGCCGTAATGGTGACTTCGGGTTTATTGAAATCCTCCAGGGTTTTGAATCCGGCTGCCAGTTGCTTATGGGCGACGATGGCCTGGCCGGTGTAATCATAGGGAATGCTGAAATTGACTTTCTGATTCCGGCCCGGTTGAACCGACATGCCGCCGATGATGACATCAAATTTTCCGGTCAGCAGGGCGGGGATGATGCCGGCCCATTTGGTCGGTACAAACTCGACCTTGACACCGAGATCGGCTGCCAGTCTCTTGGCCACGTCGATTTCAAATCCGACCAGTTGACCGCTTTTGTCGTTCATGGCCCAGGGAACGAATGTGGACATCCCCACTTTCAGCACGCCGCGTTTCATCACCTGCTCGATGGTGCTTTCGGCAACCAGCTTGTTCTGAATGTCTCCGGCAAGTGCCGGAAGGACAAAGCAGGCCACCAGGAAAAGCGCGATAACGGACTTCAGCAATAACGATTTGATTCTCATACTTCCTCCTTTTGATGGTAAATAGTCATTAAATCATATCTGGATTCGCGCCGGATATGAACATGCAATTTACCGTCATGCCGGCTTGACCCGGAATCCATTCTGATCGCAAAAACTGGATTCCGGCTTTTGCCGGAATGACGGTGTGAATATACTGTGTGTATTTTTGTGATAAACCTTTATTAATCAGGCCGTACTCCTTCCCATAAAAATTTCCAGACGCTCCACCGCCAGCGACAGGCTGAGCGTCAGAATCAGGTAAAGGACTGTGATGGTAATCCAGCATTCAAAGGTCAGATAGGTGGCGGCCATCAGCTCCATTCCCTGAAAGCAGAGTTCCGGGATTGAAATGACTGAAACAATGGCCGAATCCTTGATGGTGGAGATAAATTGCCCGGCCAGGGGGGGCAGGATTCGCTGAATGGCCTGGGGCAGGATGACATGCTGCATTTTTTGTCGCCAGGACAATCCCAGGGCATGGGATGCCTCGAACTGACCTTTCTCGATGGACTGAATTCCGGCCCGGACAATTTCCGTGATATAGGCAGCCTCAAAAATGGCAACGGTTACCATGGCTGAAATAAAAGCGGCAAAAAACCGGGGCGGTGCAAATAAAAATGTCATCACCCCCTGCGTTCGCTCGGACGCATTTCTGGCAAAGTCATCCACACCCAGAACCGGCATGATCTGATCACTGACAAAAAAATAAAAGATGAAAATCAGCACCAGAGGCGGCGTGTTTCGAATCAACTCCACAAATGTCCGGCCCAGCAGGCGTTTGAACAGGCTCTTGCTGATGCGGAAAAAGCCGGCAATGGTTCCCAGAATTGTGGCCAGCAGGGTTGCCCAGATGCTGAGCCGGATTGTCGTAAACAGACCCTGCATCAACAGATTGGCTGTCCAGTTGCCATTTTCATCGATGCGAAACAGGTATTGCGGAATGGCGCTCCAGTTCCATTTGTAGTGCAGACCGACGTTAATGCGATAGCCGATGTAGCCCAGGAGGGCGGTGACAGCCAGCAAAATGACGGCATCCAGCAGTGTAAATTTTGGCTTTTTCCTCAAAATGGCGCCTGTATTTTCAAGTCAGAATCTGGTTGAGAAAGGCCCGGGTCCGTTCCTCCTGGGCATGGTTGAAAAAATGCTCGGCCGTCCCTCCTTCCACGATTTTTCCGTTTTCCATGAAGATAACCCAGTCGCTCACCTCGCGCGCAAATCCCATTTCATGGGTGACCACCACCATGGTCATCCCTTCTCTGGCCAGCGTTTTCATGACTTCCAGCACCTCTCCAATCATCTCCGGATCCAGCGCGCTGGTGGCCTCGTCAAAGAGCATGACCTTGGGCATCATGGCAAGTGCCCGCGCAATGGCAACCCGTTGCTGTTGACCGCCACTCAACTGGGCCGGAAAGGCATCGGCTTTTTCTGTGATATTGACTTTTTGCAGCAGATCCATGGTCATTTCCGTGGCCTCTGCTTTGGTTTTTTTCCGGACCAGTTGCTGGGCCAGATTGATGTTGTCACGGACCGTCATGTGCGGAAACAGGTTAAACTGCTGAAAGACCATGCCGACTTCTTTTCGGATCTCGAGTCTGTTTTTCTTGTTATCGTCCAACGGAATGCCGTCAACCACAATCGACCCGCTGTCAATGTCCTCCAGACCATTCAGGCAGCGCAGGAAAGTAGATTTGCCTGATCCCGAAGGGCCGATGACCACGACCACTTCACTCCGTCGGATATGGGTGGTGAAATCGCTTAAGGCCACGACGCCGTTGGAGAAGGTCTTATTGATGTTTTCCACAGTGATGATGTAATCACCGAACTGTTTCTCCTGCATTCGAAACGCTCCTTTTCAAGTGCTATGTCTGAAGGCTGAGGTGATTTTCCAGAAAATTGACCAGAACCGACAGCGTCACGGTAACCGCCAGGTAAATGGCGGCAATCGTAAACCAGAGCTCGAAAGTCAGAAAGGTTTCGGCGATAATAACCTGCCCCTGCATGGTCAGGTCATAAACAGCGATGATGCTGACCAGGGCCGAGTCCTTGATCAGGGATATTCCCTGACTTGTCAAGGGCGGCAGGATTCGGCGGATGGCCTGTGGCAGAACAATGCAGCGATAGGAATCGAACCGGCTGAGTCCCAGGCTGTAAGCGGCTTCCCATTGTCCCTTTTGGATGGAGACGATTCCGGCCCTAAAAATTTCCGAGGCATAAGCGCCTTCAAAAAGGCTGAGGGCCAGCACGGCAGAAAAAAACCGCTCGATTCCGAGGACCGGTCCCAGAACAAAATAGATAAAAAAGAGCTGAACCATCAGCGGTGTGTTGCGGATGGCCTCCAGATAGAATCGTGCCAGGAGACGGGCCGCCCGGGAGTCGGACAGCCGGAACAGGGCTGCGGTCAGCCCGATGGCAAAGGAAAGCAGCAAACTGATGCCGGAGACCTGAAAGGTGACCATCAGCCCCTGGACCAGTGGGCCGGCAGCCAAATGCCCGTCTTCGAAAGTGAATATATACCGGGGAACACGGTACCACTGCCAGTTGTATCCGAGTCTTTCAGTACCTGAACTGATCAACCAGATGACTGCCAGAATGACTGCCAGATATTTGAGAATATCGATGAGAGATGCGTGTTTGCGAAAAAACCGGATTTTTTTCTTTGCTTTCTGTGACAGGCTGTTCATTCAACAGTTTCCATTGTATCCGTTGCCTGTCTGAAGGGCAACGGTCGACGATGCGATCGGGAGAACCCGATGAAATGCAAATATACTGCCAACGGTTACAGTTTGCTATATCCGTTCGCCGGATATATTGAGCGGTGTTCGACCTTCAATGTATATACAGTTTTCATCAACACATAAATTGAGCGTATGCTATTGTCAAGACCAAAAAACAGGATATGGCCGAAACGGTGATCAGCGCCGTTTCATCCAGAAAAAGGACTTGACAACCCGGCATCGATTCATCTAATAATTTAACTGTATATACAACCTGATCATTACAGAAACAGCCACAGGGAGAGAACGATGTCCTTGGAACAATTAAGCAAACTTGTCGAAGACGGTGAAGCCGATGCAGCCCGGGATCTGGCCGCAAAACTGTTGGAAAATGGCGATGATCCCATCCAGATGATCGAAATGCTCACCCGGACCATGAAGCATGTCGGAGACCTTTTCGCCAAACTGGATATATTTTTACCGGAAATCATGATGGCCGGTGATGCCCTGAGTGGTGTCGTGAAAGTCCTTGGACCCTATCTTGAAAAGGTCGGCGGGCAACCGTGTAAAGGAAAAGTCGTCATCGGCGTGGTAAGGGGCGATCTGCATGAAATCGGAAAGAATATTGTCAAGCTGATTCTGGAAACCAATGGTTTCCAGGTCAAAGACCTGGGCTACGACGTGGATTCCCTGACGTTTGTCAAGGAAGCAGAGGCAATGGGTGCGGACTTTATCGCATCATCCTCACTGATGACCACGACCATGCCGCGTCAGAAGGAAATAATCGAAATTTTAAAAGACAAGGGGATTCGCGATAAATTCAAGGTGGTTATCGGAGGCGCACCGACATCCCAGATGTGGGCCGATAAAATCGGAGCGGATCTCTACTGCTATGATGCCACATCCGCGCCCGATCGATTGCTCGCCCTGATGAAACCGTAGTAAAGCCTGAAGGTCATGCGTCTGGCCATCAGCCGAGTGATCAATTACAACGAACCCCTATTGTCACGGTAAACGTTCATGGATCATTCCGGGAGTTTCACCACCCCCCATATGAAAATGACATTTACCGTTTTTTTACTGAATTCTGAATCCTGACTACTGAATTCTGCTTTTGCATTTTCACGGAAATTTAAGGAAAATCCAATGGGAACTGCTTACCGAATGTGGGAAATACTGGACCGCGCCAGAACCGGCAGATTCATGGACGAAGACGAATTTCTGCCCAAACGGTTCACGCCGACACTTAAAAAACTGATTAAAACATACGAAATCAAATACGATCCCAAAAACCCATGCCCCAGCGATGACGCCATGGCCGACCGGATCTGGCAGGCAGCCTGGGACCTGTTTCGGGACGTCGGTTACTACAACACGGATTCGCATCGCATCATCGAGGTCAGCGACGCGGAAATCAAGGAAGCGCTTTACATGGCCAATGACCAGTACTGGGTCGGCGCCGGAAAAGACGCGCGCCTGTGGAAGCACCGGCAGGTTGAGGATAAAACGCCGCCATTCTGCATCATGAGTCCTGACATCACCGTGGATGAAAAATATCATCAGTCCATGTGCATGGCCTATTTGAAAGAGCCCCTTCTGGATGGACTCTGTGGCCCGATTCTGGAAGAGACCTTTGGCCACCTGATCGAATCCGGTGGTCCGACCGAGATCAGTGGCTGCATTCAGCATATTTACAACCAGAAAATGGCGGCACGCCTTTTGGGCCGTCCCGGCACCTTCATGGTGGCCGTGGGCACGGCCGAACATGACAGCGGCCAGATCGCCGTATCCGACGACAACTGGGGCGTTCAGAAGACCGACTCCCGGCTGGTGGGATCCCTGACCGAATTCAAGACCGCAGATACCCTGCTGAATCGCGCCCTGCACTACGCCCAGTACGGATGCTTTACCGGCAATCTGACCGGTGCCATTTACGGCGGCTGGTGCGGTGGATCCGAAGGGACGGCAGTGACTACCGTTGCCTACAGCCTGATCGGCCTCCTGATTCACGGCGCCATTTATAACCAGCATTTTCCCTTTCACCTGAACTACTGTTCCAATACCACCCGGGAACTGCTCTGGGCCATTTCCATGGCCGGGCAGGCCCTGTCCCGGAACAGCAAACTGCTTTACACCTCCAACGGATTCGCCAATGCCGGCCCCATGACCGAAATGCTGTTTCGGGAAACAGCGGTTCATGCCATGGTCTCCACGGTTTCGGGCTGGCATCTCTGGGAAATGGCCTCTGCCCGCAACAAATACCGGAATCGGGCCACCCCCCTGGAAGCCAGACTGGGAATCGAAGCCGGCCATGCCATTGCCAATCAGGGCATGACCCGCACCGAAGTCAACGAAATTGCCAACCGGCTGCTGGCCACATACGAAGACGCTGCCGCTGATGCACCCATGGGCTGTGAATACCATGAGTGTTACGATGTGGCAAAAGCGATCCCCACTCCAGAACATCTGGATATGTATCACAGAGTCAAGGACGAAATCGCGGCAATGGGAGTTAATTTTCTGTTTTAAGTACCGGTTTTCTGCACGATTGAGTCGTGATCCGGTTCTGTCGAAAGCACGGAACCAGACAGCCGACTGAACCAGTCCGGCAAATAAATCATGAGTGGCAGACATGTCAATATCGGGAACACAAGCAAGCCGGAATCCGGAATCACAAGATTCCGGTCCTTTCGAAATTCAAGAAAACACATTCTTCCGTTCGGTTTGCGCTGCGATTGCCGTTGAAGAACTGAAACCCGAAATTGAAGCCGTTGAACGATATTTTGGCGGAAGTTCCTATGTGGCAGATTTCAAGACACGGGCAATCATTGAAGATGCCATTCATCACGCCTGCCGGATCGTGTCTCCGCTGATGGTCTTTGCCATTAATCCGGTATGGTCTGCGTCAGAAGGAACGCTTAATCTGTCCGGCGGACAGACGTTGCCATTGCCGGACGGCGTGTGTGACATGACTGCCCGCTTCCTCGCCGCGGCTATCGGCACACTGGGTAAAGAGCTGGAAACGGAATGCCGGCTTCTGGCCAGACAGCAAAATATTTACCAGTCCATGCTTCTGGATGCCGTTGGTACGGCCATGCTCGATGCAATGGCTATTAAAATCCGTAACCGGATTGATGCCGAGATTCGTTCGTTGGGGGGTTGCGGCGGGATACGTTTTGCGCCGGGTCTCAATGAATATCCAATGGATCATCAGCAAACGCTTTTTCAACTGGCAGACGGTTCCGCGATAGAGGTTCGGTTGAATGATGCCTTTCTCATGGAACCGGTCAAAACAATTTCTTTTTTTTCGTTGCTCGGCTGCGAAAACGTCGAAATCCCGCATCCGGATAAATGCCTCAGGTGCAGGCTGCCAATCTGTCAGTTCCGGAAAGGGCGTTCTTTCAGGGCGGGTTCGGAAATGAAACGGGATGGGTTCAGATGAAATATATCCCCATTCTCTGGGGCGCCCCCTCATGCTGGATCGAACGGTTTCCGCTGTTCTATGGTGTGGAAAAACACTTTTTTCAAGATCTGGGGGTTTGTCCGGAAGTCGCGGTTCATCATGGGGGGCCGGAGTTGCTTCAGGCCGTACGGGACAACCGGGTTCATGTGGGTGAAATTGGTCTTCCCCCATTTCTGGCAGCTTTTTCTCAAGGGCTTCCGGCCCGGATTATCGGCAGTACCTTTATCCGAAGCCTGGATCATTTTCTGGTAGCAAGACCCGGCATCCATTCGCTGACTGCGCTCAGGGGCCGGAGGATTGGCATTCTGTCCCGGGGAAGCTGCGACGATTATTTTATCCGGCGGTTGCTGCAACACCGGGAAATCGATCCCGACAACGAGGCGACGCTGGTACCGCTTGGCAACGCCTATGGTGATTCAGCCTGTTTTGCCAGCGGACGAATTGATGCCGGCTTTATGGTGGAACCTGCCCTGAGTTTTGGTGAAAGCAGGGGGATATTCCATGTTCTGGCACGGGTTGGAGATTTCTTTCCGCGCTATCAGTGGGGGGGAATTTTTGCCGCCGACTCCTGGATTCAACACCATCGCGATCTGCTGACAGCCCTGATGGCGGGCTATCGACAGTCCGTAAGGCAAATGGCCGCAGATCCGGAAGCCTGTATTCCCCTGGGGAGTCAACGCTTTCATGTCGATCCCGCGGTCTTTCGCAGCGCATTGAACCGGCATCTGCCCAACATGGAACTGGATGCACGCATCGATCTGGAAGGACTTGACAACTGTATTCAAATACAAGTTGCGCTGGGCGCCATTTCAAAAGAGATCCGGACAGAAGAGATGATCGTGCAATTTTGATATAGCTTTCAAGATAAAGATTTGGGTGCGTTATCGGTCGGGGATGGCCAAAAAAGGCCTATCCCCTCCCTGCTGCCTTCCCCAAATTAGGGCTTGGCTTTAAATTGGTCCACTTGTATTAATGTCTTGTTCTCGGTGTCGGTATCGGTATCGGGGTCGATCTGTTTGAAAAATTTTCGATACCGACCCCGACGCCGAGATTCTGGTCTGTAGTGGGCGAAGTTAGAACCAAGTCCCAAAATTATTATCTTGAAAACTATAGCATCGAGAAAGGCTGAAGACTGAAGGACCAGCAGGATAAACGCCTGACGGAGCAGTTGCATTTTCACGGTAAATGTTCAGTAATCATTCCGGGAGCTTCACCTCATAGATGAAAATGACATTTACCGTTTTTCTACTGAATTCTGACTCCTGGATTCTGCTTTTGCATTTTCACAGTAAAACAAGGTGATCGGCAGATGCATATCGGACTTAAATCACAATGCGTGCCCACATACCGGCTTCTCACCGAAGACCAGATCAACCATCTCCACCGCGCAACCCTCGAACTTCTGGAATCCGTCGGCGTCAGGGTGTTGTACCCGGATGCCGTTGACATGCTTGCCGGGGCCGGATGCCGGGTGATGCCAAACAATATTGTCCGGATTCCCGGCAGCCTGGTGGAGGCGTGCATCAAAACTGCGCCTTCCGGGATCACCATCTACAACCGTCTGGGCAATGAAGCCATGCGCCTGGAAGGCAGGCGGACGGTTTTTGGCATGGGAACCGATCTGACCCATACAATTGACATGGAAAGCGGACGCATCCGGCAATCCCGGATTAACGACGTTGCCAATGCGGCCAAAGTTGGGGATGCCCTGGAAGACATCGATTTCATCGCTTCCTATGCGCTGCCCTATGATTCACCGGTCAATCTGATGTACATCGATTCTTTCAAGACCGAGCTGGAAAACTCGGTCAAACCCATCTTTTATACCGCTGCCGGAATCGAAGATATTCAAGTCATCCATGAAATGGCGGCGGTAGTCATGGGCGGAAAAGATGCGCTGCGAAACAAACCGATCCATATTCACTATGCCGAGCCCCTCAGTCCGCTGACCCACTCGACCGGCGCCATTCAAAAACTCTTTTTTTGCGCGGATAATGGTGTGCCGGTGAACTACACCCCGGGCATGATGTCCGGCGCCAGCGCACCGGTCACCCTTGCCGGCGCAATTGCCGTCGGAAACGCCGAGGCATTAAGCGGCATTGTCCTTCATCAACTGCGTGCCAAAGGCGCACCCATCATATCCGGTTTTGGCATGTCAACATTTGACATGAAAACCCTGGCCTGTGTTTACGGCTGCCCGGAATATCGCCTGGCCCTTTCTGCCTGCGCTGATCTGTTTCACTATTATGGAATTCCCGTGTGGGGAACAGCAGGCGTCAGCGATGCCCACTGCATTGACCAGCAGGCCGGAATGGAATGGGCCATATCGCTGATGACGGCTGTTCAGGACGGCGCCAATCTGGTTCATGACGTGGGCTATCTGGGGCAGGGAATGGTCGGTCATCCGGCAGCGCTGGTCATGTGTGCTGAAATCATCGGCTATGTCCGGCGAATGGCAAAAGGCTTTACCATCGATGCCGATCATCTGGCGCTGGACGTGATCCGGGAACTTGGACCCGGGGGAGATTTTCTTTCCACGGACCATACCTTCGATTTTTTCAGAAAAGAACACTGGCAGCCGCATCTGTGTAACCGCCAGACCCTGGACAACTGGATGGATCAGGGAGAGAAAACCTGGGCGGAAAAAGCCATTGAAAAGACCAAGGATATTCTGGCCAATCATCGCCCGGTCCCGCTTGGCAGCGATGTCCGGTCATCCCTGAATGCGCTGCGTCAACAGGCTGAAATTGATCTGAAACACACCCGTTTTGACGCCTGATCATGTGCCGATGTCTCAGCGCCTGTCTGAAAATTCCGGATCGAGCCTGATCGCGCTTTCAAGATAAAGATTTCGGGTGCTCGAAAATGAAAGCTGCCGTGATTATATTTATGACCATGGGGTGTGACTGCAACGGCTTTGATTGACACCCAACAGGATGGCGTTGCGAATTTGAGGAATGGATCATGAAAAATATATTCAAAATCCAAATCAATGTCAGATTCCGTGATATAGATGGTATGGGGCATGTTAACAATGCGGTTTTTTTTACCTATTTTGAAGAAGGAAGAAAAGCCTTGTTTCAAAAAATCCATACAGATTCAAACAGTTCTGTGTTCCCATTTATCTTGGCTCACATAAGCTGTGATTATATCCGACCCGTTACGCTGGATTCACAATTGTCACTTGAGATGTGGGTAAAGGAAATCGGGGTTAAAAGCTTTGGGCTAAATTATCAGTTGATATCCTTGTCAGACGAGTCAATCATATATGCAAAAGGTGAATCCGTGCAGGTCTGTTTCGATTACCGGGAAAATAAATCCATTGACGTCCCAGATGGATTAAAGCAAAAATTGATTGGATATTTATGATGTTGATTTCGGAAAGGGAGTCGGCACGTTCTGGTCGGAAGTCGCGTAACCGAATTACGCACAATCCTTTCAAGAAATGACGGAGGCATATTATGAAAAAAATAACAATCGTATTTATCGCCATTTTACTTAGTCTATGTTTGACCGTTTCTCACTCAGAAGCAGATGGCTATTATTATGGCGGGTATGACGCAGGTTATTGGGCTTTACCCTTGATCTTATTTGGCATTCCAGCCTTGGTCTATGCACTGTCCGGAGGGTACTATAGAGAAAGTGTTTACGCCCAGCCTTCCCATATTTATTACGAATCTCCTCCAGTATCTTATCAACGAACCTATTATAGGACTCCCAACGTTGTCACTGGTCGGCCTGCCATACCCACTTCATCTGCCCTTCAACGCACCGTCGGCGATCCGAACTACTGGTACTATTGCCGGAGCCCAAGAGGTTACTATCCTGATGTTAAGGAGTGTCCTCTTGGCTGGAAGAAAGTAATCCCTACATATAACGCTATGGACGCTACACCCCAAAAATAGCTTCTGTCACGCTCTCACTATTTAATCGTGATTGCCGTGGCATGCTTTTGATATTCAGAACGCATGCCACGACAATCACGAATCGATGCTCCCGCACCCTTCACCAGGTGATTGGAAGGGGGATCAACCGCCCCAGAAGATATTCCTGGATGATGATGACAGAAGGAAATTTCTGGACCGTCTGGCTGCCCTTTTGACCGATTCCGGAATCCCGAGTATAGCCAAGGAAACCGGCTATTATGATCGTCTGCTGACGATTCCGGATTTTGGGCCTTATGTTTCTGCACTGGTGATATCGGTTATTGGCAATCCGTTTCGGCCTGCCAATCATAAAAAAAACAATACGTTCGTGCAATTGTTTACCCGGTGGCATCTGCAGCCGCCCATCATACCGGATAAATACGCTCACTTTGAGTTACCCGTCACTTTCTCCGTCAGCACGTTGAAATGACGGGACCCGGAATTGCGGACCCCGTCAATGACCCGGACCAGCAGCCCCACGGAAACGTCCTGGTCGGCCCGGATGTTGATCGGCGTATCCACCGTCCATTCCGGTTGCTGCCGGATCACGGCCGGAATCGCTTCGATTTCGATGGCCCGATCCTGAATAAAGACGAGCCCCTCGCGGGAGATGGCCACCATTATCCGGCTGCTGGCCTGAGTGTCCGAGGTTTCGGATTTGGGCAGGCGGATTGTTATGGCCTGATCCATGGCCATGTTAAAGGTCAGCATGAAAAACAGCAGCAACAGAAACACGACATCGACCAGCGGTGCAATATCGATATGGCTGTGCCGTCTTTTGCTGCGTTCAATCTCCATGCGTCCTCCGGGCCAATGCATAGGTGGCTGTTTCTTTTATGATCAGGGCAATTTCATCCAGTCGTTCTTCCAGAAAGTGACAGACCACATGCGTGGGAATGGCCACGAACAGGCCTGCGGCCGTGGTGATAAGCGCCTCCCAGATGCCGCCGGCCAGCATTCCCGGATTGACCTGGGTCTGGCTGACGGCAATGATCTGAAACGCCTTGATCATCCCGGTCACGGTTCCGGTCAGTCCCAGAAGCGGGGAAATGACGGCAATCAGGGACAGAAACCCCAGTCCCTTTTCCATTTCGCGGATCTGCCGGGTGCCAATGATCCCGATTTCCTTTTCATTTCTGCCGTCGTCGATGGCCTGCAGCACCGGAACCAGATATTGCAGCTTTTTCGTCAGAATCATATCGATTTCGCACGAGAGTTCCTTTAACACGCCCTGAAACTGCAAACTTTTTTTCAGCGCGATGGTCAGCGCCAGAACCGAGCACAGCAAAATGGGCCACATAAGCGCCCCGCCCTTGAGAAACATATCCAGCATGAGGGATTGACTCCTTTTGTTATTCGTTTGAAAGTTGGAACCGTATTTTCAAAAGCGCCAGACACCTGACCGGCAGACCATTCTGAACCGCCGGGGCAAAGGTGGAGCGCTTAACCGCCTGAATCGCTTCTTCATCAAATCCATTCCCCGCGCCGGTGAGCACCTCAACACCGGTTAGTTTTCCCGACGCATCGATGGCCAGCCGAAGCAGAACCGAACCCTCCACACCAAGCCGCTGGGCTATCCGGGGATATTTGGGAATGAATCTCTGAATGAATTGCGGGCCTCCCATCGCGCCGACCGAGGACTCGACCGCAGGTCCATGGGCGTCGGCGTTTGTTCTTACGGAATGAACCGATGCAATTGCAACTGGCGTTGATCCTTCAGACGCATCTTCTGTAACCGGAGGGGAAGACGGCTGGGGCTCCTCCGCCATTTTCAAAGGATTTGAAAGCGTATCGGAATCTGGCTGCTCTTTTGGAACGGGTGCATCCAGAACCGGTTTGGGAGCGGAATCTTGCTTTTTTAAGAGCCCAGTGGGTTTCCGCTTTATCGGCTTGACCGGCGGGACAGGGGGCTCAGGCGGTTCAGCCGATTTTGGCGTGACAACCGGTTCGGGTATTTTTTCCACAGGAACGTCCATTGGCGGAGATTCCAGAATCAGCAACTTAATTTCTTCCGGGTTAAAATCCGGTGGTGTATTCGGCATGACCGGAAAACCAAATATCAGTCCGTGAAGCGCAACGGACAATAGTACACACTGCCAGGTTTTCACCGGAAGAACATTCCTTGCGTCTGTAAGATGTCGCAGATGGTGATTTTCATTGCGTTCAATTCCTTGTAACAATGAAGCCATGTCGAAATGCCTTCAATGCGGTATCTTTTCGACCCGTCCCAATAAAAAAAGCCACGAAAGAGCCTCTTCCTTCCGGAAGATCGCGCCTTCGTGGCTTTGTTTTTCATGTAAAGATATCGCCATGCCGCACCGGGGTGCAAGCACCGGGGGCAAAACGAAAAACAGGGGAAATGATCGGCTTCTGCCGTTATTATGTATTCATTTTTAATTGAATCGGAGTTGAGCTGTCAAGCGTTATTTTCAAGTCAGGGCCTTTGAAAAAACGATTGACCTTTCTGAAAGATCTGAGTAATTATGCAGGCCGTGAAGCGGCAGAAGCCGTTTGACCACAGCGTTTCGGCGGTCTGAAGTTACCCAGACATTATTTCGGTGAACCAGACTCCGTCTTTTTTTGGAACACCATTTTTACCATAGCGGATTCATTTTGTCAGGCCATCGTTAACGCAAACGACTGAAACCTGCGCTTTCATGACCCTCATCCCGGCCCTGTTTTGCCGGAAAAGGGATACAGGAAACACAGATACGTTCCGTCCAGTGTATGAAACGATGCCGTCGGAAGATGACGTTCGCCAATTTCTTATTCACTTCTTGATTTATGGAGGATTTTCATGAAAAAGCGTATCATCTGGTTGCTGGCCTGTACCCTGTTCGTTTCATTTGGTCTGACGGCTGCCATTGCGGCAGATCGAGTTTTTGTCGCCATTGCCACCGGCGGAACCGGGGGCACCTACTATCCCCTGGGCGGCATGCTGGCACAACTTTTGTCAAACACCGTGACGATTGACGGCAAAAAGCTCTCTGCGACAGCAGAAACCAGCAATGCATCCGTAGCCAATGCCACCCTGTTGGGCAAAGGGGAGATCGAGACGGCATTTGTCGCTGCGGACATTCTGGATGCCGGTTACAAGGGAATCAAGCAGTTTGACGGCAAAAAAATGGTCAACCTGCGGGCATTGGGATCCCTGTATCCGGAAACCGTTCAGATGGTGGTTCGGACAGGCGCCAATATGAACACCTTTGCGGATATCAAGGGAAAATCGGTTTCTTCCGGTTCACCCGGATCAGGTCAGTGGCAACTCCTGGGCGACCTGCTGGAAGCCCATGGTCTGACACGGGCAGATGTAAAAGAAGATTACTCGTCATTTGCACAGTCTGTCGAGAAAATCAAGGATGGCAATCTGGATGTCAGTCTGATTACTGCTGGCGCACCGACCGCCTCCATTACCGAACTGTCCAATGCCCATGAAATCAAAATCCTTCCCTTGGCAGGCCCGGGGATAGACAAACTTCAGTCTGTTCAGCCCTACTATGCCAAGACCATTTTGCGGGCAAACACCTACAAAGGTCAAACCACAGATGTTCCCACCATTGCCGTACGCGCCATCTGGGCCTCCCATGACAAACTGGATGATGAAATGGCGTATCAACTGACCAAAGCCCTGTATGAAAATACGGAAACCCTGGCCAAAGTCCATGTGATGGGCAAGGAAATCACCCTTCAGACCGCCCTGGAATCCATATCCATCCCGCTGCATCCCGGTGCAGAGCGTTTCTACAAAGAAAAAGGCATGGTAAAATAAATGGTTTGCTGGCTCGCAGGCGTGCTGGCTGTGCTGATGGCCGCCTGCGGCACTCTGAATCCATCCCACAATTCCGGATGCTCCTACGCCATCATTGTTCGTCAGTTTCCGACTTGCATGGAACTGATACGGTGGGATATCCCACCTGATAACCGGTTCTCGCTATCCTTTATTCATTCGGTTTCCGGAACACCGGTTCGCGATGATTATGAAGTTGTTGATGGTTTGATCATTCAGGTTGCATCGGTTTTTGAAACCCATGAAGCCGGTCTGCCGTCATTGGAACAGGAACCGGATGCAATTAACTGGGAATACCATGATGGCCGTTTTCTGCTTCGTTTGCGCCGCCCCATTTCGCAACTGGTCATGCGTACCGACCGACGGTATCATAACCGGCTGACGCTGAATACCGTAATCCATGATCTGAACCAGTGGGATGATCAGGCTCTGGAGCTGGTAATAGAACCCTGCTCCAACCGTATTCATTAGATTGTAAATGATAATGATCATATCGTTCCAGAAGGTTCATCCCTCGATGAAAAAGGCTGAATACCGAAGTGACCGCATTACTGCATTCATGAGCGGTAGCCATCGGACGGTCAGGCGGCTTCTCGATACGCACGACTCATTTCTCAATACAAAATCAACCCAACAAAGAGAATCAGGACATGTCTGACGATACCAATTCTTCCGCTGTTACCCTTGCCACAACTCCGGATGACGCACCCATCAGTGAAACCGAAATTGAGGCCATTATCAAGAAATACGATGCGGAATCCAATTTTCGGAATCTGGCCGGTTTTACCGCCATGGTCAGCCGGGTGGCCTGTATCTGCCTGAGCCTTTTTCATGTTTATACTGCCGGATTTGGCCTGCTGAACGAGGTGGCTCACCGAACGGTTCATTTGTCTTTTGTGCTGGGACTGGTGTTTCTGATTTTTCCCCGTCGTCGCAGTTATGGAAAACCAATGCCCTGGGTTTTTGGTTTGGGTTTTTCCGCGCTGTATCTTTTTCTGACATGGCAGCTTACCCACCGCATTGCCGATGATGTTCCCCAATGGGCCAATATTGCCTTATACGGCGTCATCGGACTGATATGCCTTACGGCACTACCGTTGGAACAGCTCCGGGGATTTGGAGACAGATTGTCCATTGCAGACTGGCCCCTGGCCCTGGCAGGATCCGGAATATCCCTGTATCTGGTCATCTTTTTTCACGAAATTTTTGTTGAAAATATCGGTTTTCCCAAGCCCAGCGAATACATCATGGGCCTTCTGGCAATTGTCATGGTCTCAGAGGCTGCCCGCCGCACCATGGGAGAAACATTGCCGCTGGTTGGCGCACTCGCACTTCTGTATGGTCTTCTGGGCCCCCATCTGCCGGATGTCCTGGCACATCGGGGTTATGATATTGTCCGGATCGTTCAGCATCTGTACCTGGGAACCGAGGGTATTTACGGCGTTGCCGTCGGCGTTGTCGCAACCTATGTATTTCATTTTGTACTGTTTGGTGTACTGGCACAGGCATCCGGTCTGGGACAACTCTTCATCGATCTGGCCACCATGCTGGCTGGCCGGTTTATTGGCGGACCAGCCAAGGTGTCGGTCGTTTCCAGTGGCTTCTTTGGCATGATTTCCGGCTCACCCATTGCCAACACGGTCACCACAGGCGCGTTTACCATCCCCATGATGAAAAAAAGGGGGTTTACACCGGTCTTTGCCGGTGCGGTGGAAGCCTCAGCATCATGCGGCGGTCAGGTAACGCCGCCCATCATGGGAGCTTCGGCATTTGTCATGTCCGAGATGCTGGGGATACCCTATAACGAAATCATTTTAATTGCCATAGCCCCCGCTTTTTTTCATTATCTGGCGGCAATTTTGATGGTTCATCTGGAAGCCAAACGTCTGGGACTGGAAGGATTACGTCCCGATGAAATTCCAAAATTTCTCCCGACCATGAAGCGTTCCTGGCATCTGATGATCCCCCTGTCGGTCATGGTGACACTGCTGATCATGCAGTTCACTCCTTACCTGGCCGCATTCTGGGGCATCATTCTGACCGTGATCTGTTCCTACATTCCACCCATCATGAAACGACTAGGGTTTTCCGGTATGGATGAAGAAGGACTACTGACACCCCGGCGGCTGCTGCTCAGTCTGGAAAACGGTGCGAGGGCAGCTCTGGGCATCGGCGCTGCCTGCGCCTGTGTCGGATTTATTCTGGGTGTCATCACCCTGACCGGGATGGGATTCAAATTTTCGGGCGCTGTGCTGCAGATTTCCAGCTCCATGGGCCATCTGGTTTCGATGCTGGTTCCGTTCAATCTGATCAGCACCGGTGCCGCATCCCTGTTTTTCGGGCTCATCATGGTCGCCCTGGCCTGCATTCTGATGGGAACAGGAATTCCAACAACGCCCTGTTACATTATTCTGGCCTCCATTGCCGGACCAGCAATGATGGATATGGGCATACCGCTTTTGGCAACCCATTTTTTTGTGTTTTATTACGGGGTCCTTGCCGATGTCACCCCGCCGGTTGCTCTTGCTGCGTATGCGGGTGCAGGCATTGCCGGATCTGACCCGATGAAAACCGGATTGACGGCTTTCAAACTGTCAATGGGAAAAGGACTGGTCCCATTCATGTTTGTGTATGCCCCCAGCCTGCTTTTGATCAATTTTACCTGGACAGAATTTTCCATCGTCATGCTGAGCGGTATCCTGGGAATATTTGCGTTGTCTGTGGCATTCATCGGATATTTCATCCGAAATACCCGGATGTGGGAGAATGCCATTTTGATTATCGGCGGATTGTTTCTGGTGGGCAACCATTTGGTAATGATCGTTACCGGAGCTGTTATGGTCATGCTGGTTTTGACCCGTCTTTTTTTCTTCCGGGACAAGGCTGTGGCAGTAACGGCTTAAAAAAATTGGACATATGCGATTCGCGCGTTGTTACCGGATAAATGATCATGTATGGAAAGATCCTGATCTGCAGGCGATCATTCAGCGGATTGGCGATTTGCTTGACATGAAGAAGGAAAGAGGTCCTGGTGGCCGGGAAGAACCGCTTGAACAGCCGGTTCCCGTGCGCAGACTCGGGAACCGGCCACCCCCAACCGGCTAACGGCTCGACGCCAACGCCTGGCCAGTCATCCAGTTCATAAACCGCATTTCACCCGCAGGCCGCAGACCGAAGGCCGAACCGGCATCGGTGATGGCATGAATCATACTGTTGGCGTATCCCCTGGAACAGGTCAACAGAATTCCCCCGCTTTGGTCAGGACCTCTTTCCAGCGTCACGATCTGACACGGAACATGGCTGAACGGCCCCTGAAACAGAAACGGGGCGTCTTTTGCCGGATCGAGAAAATCCAGACTGGTCAGCTTTTCCGTGATTGAAAACGTATCGGGCCCGCACAGTGCCAGGAATACGGTTGAATCCGTCACATCCGTATAGCACGGCCCATCCGGCATGTGTGGCGTTTCTGTGTTCAGATGCCAGATGGCCGCCTGGGTCCGGTTCATGCGGTTGATCAGGATGCCATTTTTCAGGCTGCATGAGCCGATGGTTTCCGGAATGCTCAGTTCCAGTGGGCCGATGGCATCCAGTTGACTGTCCTGAATGTCCCACCGGGGATGGTGGGACAGATCCACCAGATACGGTCCCTGACCTTCATTGTCATATGACAGCACCACCGTCCAGTTGTTCCGGTTTTCTACCGTCACCGGTGTTGCCGGTAACCGGGCCGGTGATCGTCTAATCAAGTTTGTCACATCACACCTCACATTTTCATCCGGCTTCCGTCCGGATCATAAAACGGCATGGGTACAATCCGCGCGTACAACCGGTTGCCGCCGCATTCATCCTCGAATATTTCAAGCCGTGTGCCGATATCCGACAACCGGGATTCCACCAGGGCCATGCCCACTGCCTTATCCATTGTCATGCTTTTTCTGGCCGTGCAGACATACCCGCGTATCCGGCTGTCCACAATGATGGATCCGTCCCGGGGAGCCCGGGAGGCTTCTTCCATCTGAATCCCCACCAGGGTCAGTCTGTCCGGATCATGTTCGGCCTGCTTCAGGGCCACAGCGCCAATGGTTTTTGCATCCGCCTTGCTGCGGTCCCATAAAACGCCAAGTCCCACATCCAGCAGATTGGTGCGCTGTTCGGATTCCACCCCCAGGATGATATGACCTTTTTCCATCCGCAGGACATTCTGGGCTTCCACGCCAAAATTCCGGATTTTGAATGCCGCACCGGCAGAGACCAGCATGTCCCACAATGTCTGCATCCAGGATGCGGCGACATGCAGTTCAAAGGACAGTTCCCCCACAAACCCCAGGCGCATAGCCCGGACCGGAATGGTGTTTTCGATCATGAATTCGCGATATCCGCTGAACGGAAATGCACCATTGGATACATCGGCATCCGTGATCTTTTCCAGAACCTTTCGGGCATTGGGTCCGGAAAGATTGATGACGCCCATGGAATCGGTCAGGTTGACCATGTGGAACTGCCATCCGTCATATCGGGTATGATACCGGAACCATTCCACGGTTTGACCGGCACGGGCCGTGGATGTGGTAAAATAATAGTCGTTTTCCCCCTGTTTGACGATGACGCCGTCATCGATCACACACCCGTCATCATTGCACATGGCGGAGTATTTGACCCGGCCTTCCCGGACCCGGCTCATGTCGGAGACATAAACCCGCTGCAGGGCTTTGAGGGCATCCGGGCCAAAAATGCGGAATTTTCCCAGGGTCGAGGCATCCAGTATGCCCACATTGTTCCGGACATTCAGAATTTCTTCCCGGCAGGTAAAATCATCCGAGAAATACCGGGCCCGTTCCCAGACACCGATGGTTCGAAACACGCCCCCGTCTCTGACCTGGGAATCGTGCACCGGGGTCTGTTTGAACATTTTGTGGTTGGAACCGGCATAGGTTGCGATAAATGTCGGGGTCAGGGGCGGCCTGACCGTGGTGGCTTGAGGCGCCGATTGCGTGGATGCCGTATATTTGGCCACATACAGCGGCAGGTTGTGTCCGGGAATGCCGCCCTGGCCCGGTCCGGTTCCGGCCGAGGTAAACCGCTTGATGAGCTCCGGCACGTCAAATCCCCGGTCAATGGCCTGACGGATATTTTTGACCGTGGTATCCTCATCGAAACAGATAAAGCTTTTTCGACCCTTGACCGGGGCTGTCACCAGTTTGGTGCCGCGTTCCGGCCCCGGAAGGTCTGCCAGCTTTTTTCGGGCATCCTGAATCTGTGGTTCACAGAACACGCCGCAGGCAGCCGTAGCCTGAAGACCGGCCAGTCTGCCGGATGCTTCGATCGACAGGGGCGCGTTCAGGCCCAGTATCCGGCCGGCTACAAACATTTTTTCCGGCAGGCGGGTGGGCAGAAAATATCCGGTATGATAGTCATGAGCCAATTGGGTACCGGCCAGACTGAGTGGTCCGGTAACCGGAGTCAGCCCGGCGGACGCCACCAGCAGGTCGCAGGGAATGCGGCGATGAACTGTGCCATCCAGTGTGGCGATGCTTGCCTGTTTTACATGCGTTGCGCCGTGAGCGTTGGTGGCAACCCATCCCCGCAGAAAAGGTATCCGCCTTTTCTCAAGCCCGGCAATCAGGTCCGGATTCTGCCCGTCTTCCCGGATATCGGCCACGCAGGCGATCTGAACACCCAGATCAAACAGATCGATGGCCGCCTCCAGTCCCAGATCGTGCCCCACGGAAAACACCGCATCCTTGCCCGGCACCAGCCCATAGGTCCGGGCCAGCCGATGGGCACAGCCGACCTGCATGACGCCCGGTCGTTCATTGTTTTCAAACAGCAGGGGCCGTTCGATGCATCCGGTGGCCACGACCACACTTTCCGCACGAATTTCGACATAGCGTTCGGCAAAGGCGTCCCCAGGCCCGCCGACCTGAAACGCCGTAATCAGATTGTTGCTGTAAGCCCCGATGAGCGGCGTATGGGTAAACACCCGGATGTTCGGGGAGTTTTGAACCTGATCCGCCAGGTCCCGGGCCCGTTCATACAGGGCTTTATCCGTGCTGTAGGCGGCTGCCCGGTAATCGAAACAACCGCCCAGCCAGGGTCTGGCTTCCAGAACAATCACCCGCTTGCCGCTTTCTGCAGCCGCCAGGGCCGCCATCATGCCGGCTGCCCCACCGCCCACAATGCAGATATCGGTTTTGGGATAGATTTCATCATATACGCCGGTCATTTTAAAATCCGGCGCCAGGGTCCCCAGACCAGCCGCTTTCCGAATCTGTTTCATGGCCAGGGGCCACATGGCAGCGGGTTTGTGCATGGTCCGATAATAAAAGCCTGCCGGCATCAGCCAGTCCAGCTTGTCCATGAATCCCATCAGATCATGATCCGCAGACCCCTGAACATTCTGGGCATCCACCTGCATATCCGGTTTCAGCAGGGTGGTTTCGGTCCGGACATTGGGAATGCCGTTGACCGCCATGCAGGTGTTGCTGCATTCACCGTCCAGACTGTACAGTCCTCGGGGCCGATGGTATTTGAGGCTGCGCCCGAATATCCGGACGCCGTTTGCAAACAGGGCCGTGGCAACCGTATCGCCGCCAATGCCGTCATAGTTTTTCTTCCGGTAGTGAAGGGTGAGTTTTTCGGACGGATTCACCCGTAGTGTCGGCAAATGATACAGTCTGTTCATCGATCCGCCTCCAGTCCATGATTGTCTGGGCCGGCCACTTCCAGATTGGTGACCGTATTGCGATGCACGGTAAACCAGGCGCCGCATCCATCCCGGTGGCACCACCATTCCTTCTGAATGCCG
>Ga0351890_10138_pt1 | contig 27431 bp, 23 predicted proteins | sample TotcelFGM3001M15_FD_206743 | JGI IMG/M metagenome (GOLD analysis project Ga0351890, IMG submission 206743) | Enriched cells from coal bed in the Powder River Basin, Montana, United States - Total cells FGM rep3 HSBNCT.FGM.300.1.M15 ...
CAATCAATCCAAATCCCTTCTTTTTTCTGTCAAGATATGAAGCCGAGAATACTCAACCCAGTTTTACCATCAATACTCTTCGAGTTTTTCGAAATCTTTATCCTTCGGACAAGTACGAGTTATATTTTATCACAGGAGCTGATGCGGTGATTGATATTTTTCAATGGAAAGAACCCGAAGCTCTTTTGACCTTAGCCCAGTTTATAGCAGGATCACGACCTCATTTTTCTTTTACTGACTTTCAAAAAGCTATAGCCGACTGGCCTGAGGCAAGATCACGTATTCACATCATGCAGATGCCTTTACTGGAAATATCTTCTCGTTTGATTCGAGATTATATCAGACAAGGAAAGTCTATTCGCTATCTTGTTACAGCCCCTGTAGAAGACTATATTCGAAAGTATTGTCTATATTCACTGGAAAGGAGGCCTGATTTATTACATGATACCAATGAATGACCCTGACAAGCAGATCCGAGAAGCTAAAAGTACCGAAGAAAAAAAAGAGCTAATGGTAGAATTATTGAAAAAGCTAAAAGCTGAAGATATTACCCTTATGAAAATGACTGATGTTACCTCGATTACTGATTATTTTATACTTTGCTCTACTGATAATACCATGCTGAGCAGTGCAATAGTGCATACTGTCATTGAAAGCATGAAAGAGCATCGATGGAAACCTTTGTTCTATCCATGGAATACCGAAGCAACATGGATTGTACTTGATTTTGGTGATGTGGTTCTTCATATCTTTCATCCAGATGAAAGAAAGCGTTTCGATCTTGAAACTCTATGGGAGCAAGCCCCAAAAACCTATATTTCATCTTAGCTCCTTGACATGAGTTCCTTTTAAGGTAACTTATTATATCGTTCTAACTAATGGAGAGGTGGCCGAGTGGCTGAAGGCACTCGCCTGCTAAGCGAGTGAGTGATGAAAATTGCTCCGCGGGTTCGAATCCCGCCCTCTCCGCCAAACTATTTCTAAGATTGCTTAAATAAAAAAAACACCCCTACTTGGATGATTCCAAAGTAGGGGTGTTTTTTTAATACAGGGTAAAGTTATTTCTTTTTTTCTACTAAAGCAAGAAAAACTAAAACAAAATAAATAGTGGCAACCACAGCTAACATGATGGGGTTGAAAGCAAAAGTAGGCAAATGTCCAAGAGAAAAAAGGATCAACCAAATTGCAAATACAATTTTAGACCATTCTTTTAACATGATATCCTCCTAAAATAATTAGAGCCTATATCGGAAAATCTTTAACAACAATTTTGCGAATTCGATCCATAGCTTCTTCAATATTTGGACTGGAATTTGCATAGGAAAATCGGATATAACCCTCGCCCGTATCTCCAAAAGCGCTCCCGCCTAAAATGGCTACTCCAGCCTGATAGAGCAGATGGTCTGCAAAAGCCTTGGAGCTAAGTTGGTACTTGCTTAGAATTTCTTTCACGTTAACAAAAAGATAAAAAGCTCCAAGGGGCTCTCTGGCGTGAAAACCAGGGATTTGGTTGGCAAGCTTAACCATAAGAAGACGACGTTTTGCAAATTTTTCCTTCATCATTTCTACTTCAGGGTTGTCTCCAAGAAGTGCATCAATTCCTGCATATTGGACAAAGGTGGGCGTGCAAGAGACGGTATTGTTGATGATCTTTTGCATGGGAGAGAAAAATTCTCTGGGAACCGTAGCATATGCAAGCCGCCATCCAGTCATGGCATAGGTTTTGGACATTCCATCCATGAGTACCGTACGTTCTTTCATGCCAGGGAGGGTTGCGATCGATACGTGGGGAACATTTTTGTCATATATGAGATGGGAATAGATTTCATCGGAAAAAACCACTGCATTGGAGCTTTTTACAACTTCTGCAATCTTCTCAAGATCAGCTCTGGGCAAGACTCCACCAGTAGGGTTTTGAGGGGAATTAAGGATGATAAGACGTGTTTTAGGGGTGATGAGTTTGGATAGGCGATCGATATCGACTCGATAGTCATCCTCTTCAAGCAAAGGAAGAGGTACTGGATGGCCCCCAGCTAAACGTATGGCAGAGCGATAGGGCGGATAACCCGGATCAGGGTAAATGGCTTCATCGCCCTCTTCAAGAAAAGTCATACAGGTAGCAAATATAAGAAGCTTACCGCCTGTGCTGATGAGCACATCGGAAGGTTCGTAATCGGCGCCACGATGTTTGTTAAGGTATTGCGCTACAGCTTCTCTCAGCTCTGGGATACCAGCAGCAGGGGTATAGTGGGTATGACCCTGGTCCAGGGCGTTCTTACATGAAGCAATAACGCGTGCTGGAGTCGGGAAGTCTGGCTCGCCAATTTCGAGATGGATGACTTTAATTCCCTTTTCTCTTTCAAGGGCTTTAGCTTTGGCCAATACTTCAAAAGCACCTTCAGCAGTACAATTTTGCGCTCTAACAGAGATTTTCATTTCGTTGCTCCTTTGAAAAGTTGTACATAATAGCTATCGACGATCCTTTCTTCCTGCAGTACCTTTGTAGAAAGGTTTTGAAACGACTGTTGCAGTTTGTTCTTTTCCTCGAATATCTATGCCAAGCTGTTGCCCAGGTTGATTTAATGCTGGAGGAACATAACCAAGGCAGGCTGTCTTTTGTATCGCAGGACAATAGGTGCCAGAGCTTACAAAACCGATAGCTTTGCCTTCATGATGTATAGGCATCCCGTGTCTTGGGATTTGTTTGTTGTCCATAAGCATGGCACAGAATGAGCGTTTGATGCCCTGATCTTTTTGGGTTTGGAGGGCGTCTCTTCCAACAAAATCCTTGTCGAGTTTGACTGCAAAGGTTTGTCCTGCCTCCAAAGGAGTGATGGTCTCGTCAATATCGTTGCCATAGAGCCAGAGGCATGCCTCAAAACGAAGAGTATCCCTAGAACCAAGACCACAGGGCTTTAAACCCTCATCTCCCCAGCGTTTAAGAAGGGAGGTCCAAATGGGGACAATATCATTGGTTTTGGCGAGAATTTCAAAGCCGTCTTCTCCGGTATATCCTGTGCGTGAAGTGATGGTTTTGATGCCATCGATGATGATTTCATCGAACTTAAAAACCTTGAGATCTGAAAGATCAAATTCGGTGAAGGCTTGAAGAAAAGTTTCGGCTCTGGGACCCTGAAGGGCTATTTGACCGTAGTGGCCTGAAACATTATTGATCGTAACTTGAAGATCATTTCTTGTTTCACGAATCTGTTGGATATGAGCAAAGTCTTTGTCTATGTTTGAAGCATTGACCACCAACATCATTTTTTCAGAATTGATGCGATAGGCTAAAAGGTCGTCCACCTGCCCGCCATGGGCATAACAAAGGGGAGAATATCGAATATCTCCGTCAAGCATGTCACTGCTTCGATGAGAAATCAGGTAGTTGGTAAAAGCAATAGCATCTTTTCCGTTTATTTCAATTTCGCCCATATGCGAAACGTCAAAAAGACCTGCATGCATTCTAACGCTTTGGTGTTCCTCTATCATTGAGCTATATACCAGTGGCATTTCGAAGCCAGCAAAAGGAACCATGTTGGCTCCTAATCTTTGGTGCTCGTAAAATAGGGGGGTTTTGTTAAGCTCATTCATTTAAAGTCGTTCTCCTTGTGGTGCTGTTAAAGCCTGGTCAATTTCGCTCAAGGCAGTGAGAGTTTGGTCAAGGTTGGGAGCCTTGCCATGCCAGTCGGCCTGGTTTTCCATGAAGGAAACGCCCTTGCCTTTAATCGTTTTTCCAATGATAACGCTAGGTCTGTCTTTTTGTGTTTTGGCTTGTGTAAGAGCCTGATCGATCTCGCACAGATTGTGGCCATCAACTTCGAAGGTAATCCAGTTGAAAGCCTGAAATTTTTCTTTGACTGGGGCAATCCCCATAACATCTTCTACCCATCCATCAATTTCGAGATTGTTGTAATCAAAAAACAAGGTAAGGTTGTCAAGGCGATAATGGGCTGCAGCCATGATAGCTTCCCAAATTTGTCCCTCCTGGGATTCTCCGTCACCGCAAAGCACATAAACGCGATTGAGCTTGTTTTGGCTTTTTAGTCCAAGAGCGAGACCAACGCCAACAGAAAGACCCTGCCCTAAAGAGCCCGAGCTTACTTCAACAGCGTCCAGCCTGGAAGAAGCGGGATGTCCCTGAAAAGGACTGCCCAAAGAGCGAAATGATGCTAAAAGGGAACGATCGTAGTAGCCTGTTTCGACAAATAAAGAATAGAGCAAAGGGCTGACATGACCTTTTGAAAACAAAACAAAGTCACGGCCTTCCCATTTGGGGTTTTGAGGGCGATGCTTGAGATGTTTGACAAAAAGGGTACTCATCATTTCGGCAGAGGACAATGAGCCTCCTGGATGCCCTGAACCGGCTGCAAAAGTACTTAAAATTACGTCTTTTCGGATTTGAGCAGAAAAACTCTGGAGATAGGTTTGGTCTAAATCAATCGGATATTCGGGATAGGTCTGAAAATTAGGAGCATGCTCAATTAAGAGGGACAATGCTTTTTCTTTTCTTTCCAAAGCTTCCATAGCCACCTCACTTACATTTATTCATAAAAAACTGTTTCACATAGGATTATATGAATAATGATAATTGAAGTAAATAAGAAAATTAAGAAAAAGCACCTTTGCTTTTCAAAATCATTGAAAAAGCAATGAAACAGATTATTATATTGTCCACGATGAAAAAAGAAAATATTGCTAGATTGGCGAACGAAGAAAAAGCGCAAGTAACTGTTCTGTTTTCAGTTCTTTTGCTCTTGATAGTGATCGTAGGTTTGACAGCTTTGCAAATTGGCCAGGGAGTAGTTAGCAGGATTCGATTCAGACAGCTTGCTGATAGCTCCTGTCTTTCAGCGGCAGCTGCTTATCCCGCCCAAGCTGTCGCTCTCGAGCATACCGCTCTCACCCATGAATATGTTTTGTTGGCAGCTCAAATGGGTACTAGCTTCAGTATTCTCAACGAAGCTGCTCAAATCATGAATTCAAAGGTTCCTGGACATGATACGCTTTCAGTCTATCTTGGATCAGGCGATTTTACCAATGCAAGCACTGCTTACGCTGATTTAATGGATTCCATATCCAGTACACCACAAGATCCCAACCTTTTACCATCCGGCTTTGAAACCGAAGCACGCACCCTTTTGCATTTATCTTCGGTGCAAGCAGCAAGACGCAATTGTCAGGACAACCAAAACCTGTATGGCGGAATATTTCAGGATCTCGAACAAGTTGTCCTTCCTGATAGTTTTTTATGGAGCGATACTCCCCTGGATCAACCAGTACACGGTTTTTTCCAGATTTCAGACATGCCTGCCCCGAGATTCTTTTTTTTAAATGCTTTTCCTTATTCTTCTATTGATCGAAAAGGTAAAATGATTAATGCAAGCTATACCAGCCTAATTGATATTGCTGCTTTGCCAGATCCTGATCCTGTATTAGCCAAAGATAAGTTCGATCAGCAAAACCAAAGTCTTGATACGCTTAATCAGACCAATACTACTCGCTTAAACAGTATGAAACTTTTAGATCCGAGTGTTGATCCTGCCCATTCCACCAGTTTAGTTAATTACTGGGAAGCTATGATTAATGATTATCAGCAATGGGCTCAGACCACACTTGACCTGGATCTTTTTAGTCCCGCTTTTTCTTCCGCACAATACACGGTTCCTTCTTTTACCACGCTACTAAATGCCCAGTACGAACTCAGAGATTTTTTGGAGGATATTGCTGAGAGTAAGGGTATCAGCACTTTTCATCACAACACTATGAAAGAGGAGCTTTCTGAATCCCTGGGGCTTCGAGATTTTTTTTCATCTGCCTCTACCGAATTAGCGGTTATTGCTTTTCAGGACAGGTTAAACTCATATTACGAAGCGCTCCTCGAAAACACCAGTGTTACTCAAGCATCCATTAATCTTCTTCTACAACAACTGGAACCTTTCGACGAAGATACAAGCAACCCCAACCAGGATATTCCCTCCATACTCCGAACGATTTCCGAGAGCTTGGAAAACCAGCTTGACACTGCATCAAAAGATAAAATTCAACCGATGGAGTTTTTTTTAGAGATTTTTTCCAGCAATATTCAAGATCTTTTCGATCATGTCAATTCTATTTCATTAAATTGGAACGCAATGAATAGTCTTACGGGGCTTGGCCTTCCAACGCCTTCCAATACTTTTTACAATGATGCTCCTGACTTCTTTGCGATTCCCATTACGCGCCTTGAAAGCAATTAACTTGTCTTTTATCAGAGTTACAGGTTTGCTCCTCTTAATTTGCTTTATGAGTGCTTGTTTCGCTCCTTCTTTCTTGTGGGTGGGCATTGCTGAAGATCAAACTGGTCCTTTATCGGAAATCAGTCGGGAGCTTGACCAGGGGAGAAGACTGACCCAATTGATGTACGCTCAGGAAACAAAAAGCAAATCTCTACTTAGATTCAAAAACATCGATACTTTAAATAGTCCTGAAAAAACAGCTAATGCTTTCCGTTCTTTGGTCGATCAGCATCATGTTCAGATGCTTTTAGGCGTACCCTCGTCTGATTGTGCTCAAGTTGCCCGCCATGTAGCTTCTTTTCGCCAGATTCCCTTTATTTGCAATGCCTATGATTCTTCATTAATACACAATACTCAGGACTTATTAGTCTTTCGGCAGAATCCATCTCAACTTGGAAGCCTGACAGCTTTGTATTTTTTTTATGTTCTTAAAAAAAACCGTTTGGCAGTTTTGTTTGACGAAGCAATACTTTCATCAACTCAATCTTCAGAGGGATATCTTCGCGAAGGTCGTTTGATTGGCGCAAGCATGCTGGAAGAAGCTTTTTCATCCTTTGATCGTCCTGCTGACTGGCAAGTGAGTTGGTCCAAACTAAAATCTGCCAGCCCTGATCTGGTATTGCTTGCCGCAGACCCCTCTCATTACAAGGACTTGCTTATTATTGCTCGAAGAGTTCTTCAGATCCCTGCAATTTATGTGCTCCATCATCTACCCTTAAGCGAAGATCTGGAAAGCGATCCTGAGCTCTTTGAAAATGTTTATTTCATGCTTCCATTTTATGAAAAAAAAGATAAATTTGTACTTAGTTCATTTTATAAACAGTATCATGATCGATTCAATCTGAAACCGGGATATTTCAGCGCTCAGGGTCATGATGAAGTTGTTTTTCTACATGAGTTGATACAAGACGGAAAAAAACAATCTTTAAGTGAACGATTCAGCAAACTTCATAGTTTTGTTTTTGATAAAGAAAAATACCTCACAGGATTTAGAGGTTTTGCAAAAGATGGCCTTTCAATGCATGATATTGATGTGTTAAAAATGAATCAGGGCAACTTGGAATATCTTGGAGAATTCTGGATGGAAATTCTTTCGAAAGGGAGCAACTGATGAGCAAAGCGACAAGAATCTATATGGACTGTGCAGCAACTACCAAAAACGAACCCCGAGTCTTGGAGCTTATGCTTCCCTATTTCAGCGAAATATATGGCAATGCTTCCAGCCTTCATTACGAAGGAATGAAGGCAAATAAGGCCATTGAACAGTCTCGTGAGCAAGTAGCATCCTTAATCAATGCTCTGCCAGAAGAGATTTATTTCACTTCGGGGGGGACTGAATCTGATAATTTTGCTTTAAAGGGAGTTGCCAGAAAAGCTAAAAAAGGCCATCTTATTACTTCCGCCATCGAACATCCTGCTATTCTACAAACAGCCAGGACCCTCGAAAGAGAAGGATTTGAGATTTCTTATCTTTCAGTGGACGAAAAAGGAATCATCAAGCTTGATGAACTAAGGTCTGTTCTACGTTCTGACACCATTATGATATCAGTAATGATGGCCAACAACGAAATTGGAACTCTTCAACCCATGCAAAAAATCAGCCAACTCGCTCATTCAGTTGGTGCTTTGTTTCATACCGATGCAGTGCAGGCAGTAGGTAATATGCCAGTGGATGTGGTGTCTCTTGGGATAGACCTGCTTAGTATTTCCGCTCACAAATTGTATGGCCCTAAAGGAGTGGGCGCTCTTTATGTTAAAAAGGGAGTTCCCATTCAGCCTCTGATGGATGGCGGAGAACATGAAAAAGGAAAACGTTCGGGTACGTATAATACCCCTGGAATCGTCGGTTTTGGAAAAGCCTGCGAAATATCCCGACTCGAAATGAATGAGTTTATGCCCCGAATTAAAGCCCTCAGAGAAAAATTAATTGAAAACATTCTGTCTGGAGTGCCTGAAGTATATTTGAATGGTCACCGTGAATTGCGATTACCAGGTAATGCTCATTTTTCTATTCCCTATGTAGAAGGTGAAGCTTTGCTTCTTCGATTGGATGATGCTGGGTTTGCTGTATCCACGGGCTCTGCCTGTAGCTCCCATAATCTTAAGATTTCTCACGTATTGAAGGCTTTGGGTGTTGATGCAGTATGTGCCCAGGGATCTCTCCGGATTAGCCTTGGACGCTTTAATACTGAAGCTGACATTGATGCCTTGTCCACCACTTTGCCTTCGGTGATTCAAAACCTGCGGCAAATGTCTCCTCTCTACAAACCATTAAAAAAAGGAGCTTGAGTTTATCATGATGTACAACGAAATTATTCTTGATCATTTTCGAAGTCCGCGCAATGTTGGCGAAATCGAAAATGCCAGCGGCATTGGCGAAGTCGGTAATGCTGTCTGTGGCGATATGATGACTTTTTATTTAGACATTCAGGACGATGTGATCAAGGATGCCAGGTACAAAACCTTTGGTTGTGGAGCAGCAATTGCAGTGTCTTCCATAGTATCTGAAATGATCATCGGCAAAACAATACAAGAGGTTATGAAGCTTACTCACAGCGACATATCAAAGGAGCTTGGGGGTCTACCACCTCAAAAAGAACATTGTTCCAATCTTGGTATTGATGCTGTCAAAAAAGCTATCGAAAACTATCTGGCAAAGAATGGAAAATCTGTCTAAGTCCCTACAAAAAGAGCTTGCAGGTTTGCATTGCTTTTTGAACCATATATACTTTTTCATGGTTGAGCAGAAAATTAGTAAGCTATAAAATAGTACATTATGAGGAGGAAAAATGGCTAAACCAAAAATTGCAGCAGATTGTTGTACAGGGTGTGGGATCTGCATTGATACTTGTCCCACCAATGCTTTGGAGCTTCAGAATGATATTTCCGTTCTGGCGAGACCAGAGGATTGCACAGGCTGTGGAGCTTGTGTCGAGTCCTGTCCGCTCGAATGCATCAACATGGAAGATTAATCAGGATAGATTCAGAGACCCCTCTGCAGATGAGGGTAACAACTTTTATCTTCAGAGGGGGTCTTGACATTAAGCTGATTTATATTTTAATGTTAAGCAAAACTTAGAGGCAAATGGAGTTGAATGAGTAAACATAAAGGCAAAGGTTTTTCTATTGTCTATATCCCTCCCAGAGGGAGCAGCAAGACTTTTTATATTCCTTCTTTTGTTATCTATTCTTTTTCTCTTTTCCTCGTGCTTGTACTTGTTTTTTCTTACCAATTTTTTCAGCATTTTACTCAACTCCGTACCGAATACATCAAAATGAATAGTTTTTCCATGGAAGAAAAACAACTCATCATGTCCGAAGAGCTTTTTGCCGTTCGGCAGGTTTTGGAGCAAATTCGCCCTGTGCTTGAGAGCAACAAAGAAAAAATGAAATTTATTGCCACACAGGATCAGGAAGTTAGAAAAAGCCTCAAACTGAAACCTTTAGACCTTAGTCCCGAAAAATACTCTCTTCAGGGCGGTAACGATCGCAAAACCCTTGGCCTATACAGCAACCCTCAGCTTAATCTTAGCTATACCATTAGTCTGGAAGACAAAGTCCTCGAACAGGATCGCAAGCTGGAAGAACGAAGAGAAAACCTCCAGATAGCAAAAGATTCCAGCAGTATCTATGCCAATCGATTGGCCCAGACTCCTGATAGATGGCCAGTTCCTGGTGTTATCAGCCCGGGTTTTGGCTGGCGAATTCATCCAATCTTTCGAATTCCAGATTTTCATACCGGGGTAGACATCACTGCCTCCAAGGGATACCCCATCATTGCAGCAGCCGATGGAAAAGTTACTGATGCCGGTTGGTCCGGTGGTTACGGGATAATGGTTAAAATTTATCATCGCGATGGCATTTCAACGCTTTATGCTCATTGCTCTGAGCTTCTGGTCAAATCAGGTGACATGGTAAAACAAGGTTCCATTATTGCCAAAGCTGGTGCCACAGGTACTGCAACCAACTCTCATTTGCATTATGAAGTGCGTATATACGACAAGGCAGTTGACCCCGAAGCATTTTACCGTGAAGGGAGGGCTTCCCGATGAGATCTCGCAATTCTGTCAAACTTTTAATTGTACCAGACCATCACGGTCAAACTATTGAGATTTATCTCGATAAATCAAAAAAAATATATCTATCCCTGGCTATTCTTCTTATATTTTCTGTAGCTACATTTGTTGGTTTTCGCTTTGTCTTCTATCGAGATCAGGTATATGCTCTGCTAAACAACCAAACCCTCAATTCATCCTCTATCAATCAAATCTCCAATGATGGCGTTCAAACCAGGTTAGACCTTATGAAGCTAAAAGCCGAAATAGATTTACTCGACAAATTTATAGCCTCCTGTGCTCAGATGGACAACGAATTGCGTGCTAATCTCAAAATACCCCACTCCAGTGTTACCTTTGCTGACATTTTTCAACAAAACTCCAAAAATCGGCCTTCATCCTATCCTGCATCTTCTATGGAGCCCAAACAAAGAACACAACAAAACATCCTTGAATCACAACAACGGCAAAAGAGTTATCAGGAGTTAATGGACCGCACCCCTTCGGGATGCCCGGTCAAGGGCTTGCTCATCAACCATAAAACTATTCTTCAAGGACCAGGGCTGGTGCTAAAGACGAACGTAGGCTCCTTAATCCACACTACTGCCACCGGAAAAGTGATATCCATTCGTGAAATGGAAGACCCAGGTTTTTACATTATTGAGATCGAACATCCCTCAGATGCTTCAAAGCATGTAATTACGAGATATTTATATTGTACGCGCATACTGGTTTACGAAAATCAGGAACTCAACAAAGGGCAGGTCATTGGCTATACTGGCTTGATACCAACTATCCGAGAACCTCTCGTCGGATACCAGCTTTTGATCAATAAAATGCTCATCCAACCCTAGAGGAGGCTAACATGGCATTCGGAAGCAAACAGGAATCACCCCAAAAAACACTTTCTACTTCCTTTCTTGGCAAAGGCACTTATATTGACGGAAAGTTTCAAGTTGAAGGCAATGTACGTATGGACGGTAATTTCAAAGGTGAAATCCAGGGTAACGCCGATCTGATTATTGGTGAAGGCGCTTACGTTGAAGCTACTGTTCAGGTGCGCAACCTTACCATCATGGGCGAACTCCATGGCAGTATTCATTGCGCCGAAAAGCTCGAGATTCACAACACTGGGAAAGTCGTTGGCGAAATCAAAGCAGGCAAATTGATTATCGAAGAAAATGCTATCTTTGAAGGCACCAGCGCTATGACAAAAAAAGAAGAAAAACCTTTGGCAGCAGACCAGAAAAATGCTCCCAAAGCAAGTGAAGCAAAAAAGTAATAGTTAACTATAGGACCATAGTTTAAAAATTTTTAGATGGTGGAGGAGATATGAAAAAAATTCTCGGTATTATGGTTTCGGTGTCAATGCTTTTGACTATACTTGTTTTTTCCCCGCTCCAGTCCTTTTCTCAGAATGAATTGGATTCCAAGGGCATTGAGCCATGGTTATCCATGTTCCATGATCAAGGTAATACTGCTTATTCTTCCCATGAACTCCGCACTCCCTTTAAGGAAGGCTTTATTTGGGAGAGAGAAAGTTCAAGCAGTGCATTTTTAGGGACACCTAGTTTTCATGACAACATCATGTATTTACCATATGTTGTTGATGGTAGAGCCCGAAGATCAGCTTTGTATGCTATGGATATTACCGACGGTGAACCCGAAGAGTTATGGTCATCTGAATTTGATAATTTAATGTGGACCTCTCCAACTTTGGATCCCGAAAACCATCGTTTGTTTATTGCTACTACTACAGGCTTTGGAGAAAAAAGCCAAAATACCACCACCACAGTTTTTTGCCTCGACATGGAGGATGGACAGGAAATGTGGAGTTCCACCGTTGCAGGCGCTTCCTTTACTTCTTTATGTTACGATCAGGAAAATGATCGAGTTTTTCTTTCTTCCTTTTGGATAGAAAAGAAAAGCAACAACCTTGGAGATCTTCAATTTGACATTCATGATAGCGACGGAACATTCTACTGCCTGGATGGGGAAAATGGTGATGAAGTGTGGTCTGCACCCATGGCTGGGGGAAGCAGTGAAAGATCTTCTGCCGCTGCTGTCGATGGAATAGTCTATGTGACTCATGGCAATATGTGGTACTCTTCACAGCAAAATTTTACTATTCCTGCTTTTCGTTCTTCTGCTCTTTATGCCTTCGATATCAACGATGGCAGTCTTTTATGGAAGTATTCTCCTGGCGAAAACTCTGGCTTCGCAGGCTCTCCCTCCGTATCTGATGGGCGAGTTTATGTTGCCATGGCTTATGGTAATTTTACTGGCGAAGTCAATGCTGTAGTGACTTGCCTTGATGCTATTTCGGGTTTTGACGAATGGAAATACACCTACCAGGGTATTCCCAACAATGTCAATCCTGTTATTACCCCTGAAAATATTGTTTTCATGTCCAACGATGCCAATGTTTATTGTCTCAACAAAGAAAATGGCAGAAGACTCTGGAATAAAAAGGTTTCCGACGCTCCCTCCTATTTTAACATCAATTATCATGTTGCCTCTGCTGGAGATTATGTGTTTACTTCAGGTTTAAACTTTGATCCTCAGGGACGAACCCTGGGATACCGACAGCAGATTTTTCAAATTTCCTCCAAAGGTAAGTCAGTTTACAAAGAAGATATCGGTAATGATAACCCTACAGGTATTGTGTCCTACGGGAAAAGCATTTTATTCTGTGGTTATGTAAATATTAATCAAATTATGTCCGATATTCCCGAACTAAATGTCAGTCCTGCCAGGATTACTCTTGGCGATGTTGAACGCGATTCTATTCAGGAATTTACGCTCAATATAAGCAACCGTGGAGCAAAGGGTTTGGAAGGTATCGTTACTGTTTCTGACTCCTGGTTGAGCGTCGAAAACGATAAAATTGACGACACGGTTCGATCGGTCAAAGTTACTGTTCAACCTAAAGAATTGGATTTAATGGAACATACCGGTCGAGTCATTTTTACCAGCAATGGTGGAAATGTTGTTATCCCTGTCTCTATCAATGTGGTTGACGCAACTCCTCCTGTGGTGACTATCAATACTGACGATTTAATCAAAATTGATGATCAGCTCTATACCAATCAGGTTAATTATTTGTTAAAGGGTCAAACAGAAGCTACAGCTATCGTTGTTGTTCAAGGCATAGATGCAGAGTTGGATGCTGATGGTATCTTTGAAATAAGTGTTTCTCTCAAAGAAGGCAAAAACGAAGTTTTAATCGAAGCTACGGACGAAGTGGGCAACGAAGGTCAGAGCACGTTTGTGCTATATCTTGACTCCAAGCCTCCCGCTTTAGTGATCACTACCCCCAACTACAAACTAAGCGTGGATCCGAATGACTATATTATGGGTACGGTGGACGATCTCAAGTCTGTAGTTACCATTAACGGCGAAGAACTCCAACTGGCGCCCAATGGTAGCTTTGCAAAGATGGTCTTCCTTGCTCGAGGAGTCAATGAGTTTATTATTCAGGCAAAAGACAGAGTAGGCAACGTAGCAGAACACAAGCATTACCTTGTTTTCCCTGAAAAGAAGCTCATCATTCTCTTTATTGGTCGTTCAACAGCTGAAATCAATGGTGTCCCAGTTACCTTGGATGTTCCTCCAAGAATCATGAATGGACGCACGATGGTTCCCTTCCGTTTTGTGGGTGAAGCTATGGGTGCTGAAGTTGGCTGGGAAGCTTCTGAGCAAAAAATTACCCTTACACTTTATGGCAAAGAAATTGTACTCCGTATAGGATCAACTACTGCCATGGTCAATGGCAATCCTGTAGTGCTTGATGCTCCGCCGACTATTATTGCTGGTCGAACCCTGGTTCCTTTGCGTTTTGTATCGGAAAGTTTAGGGGCAAAGGTTGACTGGGAAGGAACTCAGCAACGTATCACTATTACATTCCCTGCTTCATAAATAGATACGAGTTTATAAAAAAAAGGGGGGGGCAATTGCCCCCCCCTTTTTTTTATATGATGACGCAAGAAGTATAAGTTTATTTTCTTAGAAGCACTTTTTTTGCTTTTTCGTAGATGTCTGTGGAAGTGAGATGATACTTGGACATAAGCTCTTCCGGAGTGCCTGATTCGCCAAAGGTATCTTCAATGCCTACCATTTCAATGGGAACAGGGTGATTGAGCACTATCACTTCAGCCACCGCAGAACCAAAGCCTCCCATCAACTGATGCTCTTCTGCAGTAACAATAGCTCCGGTTTCTTTTGCTGCTTTGATGATGATGTCCTGGTCGATAGGCTTTACAGTAGCAATATTGATAACTCGGGCAGTTATACCTTCTTGTTTAAGCATTTCGGCTGCATCGAGCGCTTCGCAAACCATGGTACCACAGGCAATTATTGCAAGATCATTACCCTCGTTGAGCTCTTTGCCTTTACCAAAAATAAAGGGGGTGTCTGCCTCCGTAATAATTGGAACAGGCTCTCTGCCAAAGCGAATATAAACGGGACCGGGAATACTGAAGGCTGCAAGGGTTGCTTTCATAGTCTCATAGTAGTCACAAGGGACTATTAGTTTCATTTCAGGTAAAGATCTCATCATGGCGATCTCTTCCAAGGCCTGGTGGGTTGCTCCGTCGGGTCCTACCGATATTCCTCCATGAGCTCCCCCAATTTTGACATTAAGCTTGGAATAGCAGATAGTGGTTCGAATTTGGTCATAAGCCCTGCCGGACACAAAAACTCCATAAGTAGATACAAAAGGAATCTTGCCTGCGAGAGAAAGACCAGCAGCCATTCCTAACATATTTTGCTCTGCTATGCCTGCATTATAAAACTTATCTGGATAAACATCCGCAAAACGTTTAGTAGTGGTGGATTTGGATAGATCTGCATCCAACACTACTATCTCAGGATGCAGTTTGGCTAATTCCAATAAGGCATCCGAATACCCAAAACGAGTGGCTTTCATTTCTCTTTTTGTTTCATTCATCCCATGTTCTCTCCTTTTTTATCAATAAAACAATTTAGCAATATCTAAAAGCTCAAAATCAACTTTTTTACGTTCCTCTATCTTATTTAAATCAATCCCGCATAGTTTGCCCTGATAGATACTTGACATTTTACCAACTTCTCCTCGTTTGAGCATTTCTACTGCCTCGACCCCAAGCTGAGTGGCAAGAATGCGATCAGATACGCTTGGTGCTCCGCCACGTTGCAGATGTCCCAATACCAATTTGCGTACCTCGAAAGAACAATTAGAACAAATATTGTCGTATAGGTAGTTAATGATATCACATTTTTTAGAGCTGTAGGTATGATTTTCCATGGGAGGCATCACTTCTTCGCAAGCCACAATAATTGAAAACTCTTTTCCGTTGGATTGTCGGGATTCGATGTGTTCATAGATTTGTTCGAGGGTGTAAGTTTTTTCAGGGATCAGAATCAAATCAGCCCCTCCTGAAAGACCTCCCATGAGACCTATCCATCCAGTTCCACCCCCCATGACCTCTACCAAAAAAACTCGGTGATGAGAGCTGGCAGTTGAATGAAGGCGGTCCAGCGAGTGAGCAACAAATTCGATAGCCGAGGTAAATCCAATGGTCTTGTCAGTAAAGGGGATGTCATTGTCGATGGTAGCAGGAATAGCAACCAGCGGGATGTCTTCTTTGTCGAGTTGAGAAGCAATTTTCATGTAAGAGAAGCCTCCGATCACCACGAGAGCAGTAATGCTGAATTTGTGTAAGATTTGTTTGAGGGTCTCTATTTTTTCTTTTTCCTGAAAAGGATTGCCTACAGAGGTCCCTAGTATGGTTCCGCCAAGGGGAAGGATCCCGGATACTGTACCGCTGTCCATGATAAAGATATCCTCATGTAAAAGACCTTTGAAGCCGTTTTTTACCCCCATGACTTCATAGTTGTGCTGGAAAGCGTTTCTTGCAACAGCTCGAATAGCCGCATTTTGTCCTGGCGAATCAGCTCCGGCAGTTAAGACTGCAATTCTTCGCATATTTTACCTCCTTAGGGTAAAAACAAAGGAATGAAAACAAGTGAGATAATAGAGATTAATTTTATTAAAATATTTAAAGAAGGGCCGGCAGTATCTTTTAAAGGGTCTCCTACGGTATCTCCAGTAATTGAAGCGTGATGGGCTGGTGAGCCTTTGCCCCCCAGTTTGCCTGATTCGATATATTTTTTTGCATTATCCCAGGCACCTCCGGTATTTGACATAAAAATAGCCATACAGACTCCACTGATCAGGGTACCTGCAATGAGACCCGCCAGAGCTTCAAGACCTAAAATAAAGAATACAAGAAAGGGGGATAATATTCCGGTCAAGCTGGGCAGAATCATCCCTTTCAGGGCTCCAATCGTTGCAATGTCAATACATTTTTCATAGTCTGCTTGAGCTTCTCCCTGCATTATGCCTACAATTTCTTTGAATTGTCTTCGAACCTCTTTAACCATTTGATGTGCTGTTTTTGATACCGCAGTCAAAGCCTGTGAAGAAAAGAAGAAGGGCAGCATGGCTCCGAGTAAAAGTCCAGAAAGTAGTTTTGGATTAGTTAAACTCAAATCCACTGCGTGCGTGTTGATAGAAAAAGTATTGAATAGTGTTAATGCAGTGAGTGCCGCTGAACCAATAGAAAACCCTTTTCCAATAGCTGCGGTGGTGTTGCCAATAGCATCCAATACATCGGTATTTTCGCGGACATAAGAAGCCTGGTGGGTAAGTTCTGCGATGCCACCAGCATTGTCGGATATTGGTCCGTAGGCGTCAATGCTGATGGTAGAGCTAAGCGTAAGCAGCATCCCAAGACCTGCCAGAGCAATTCCAAGCAAGCCAAGAGAGGCAAAAGCCAACCATATGGAAAGCGCAATGATGAGAATACTCAGAAAGGTGCTTTCCATCCCTGTGCTGAGTCCGGCGAGAATGTTGGTGGCACTACCGGATTGGGAGTGTCGGGCAATATTGATAACTGGTTTTGAAGAAGTGTAATAGTCGGTAATTTTGCCCAAGAGGACTCCACAGAGGATTCCAACTAAAACTGCATAAAATTGAGTCAGTCCATGAAAAATATACCAGCTAAGGAAGGCAGATCCGATGATGGTAAGAAAAGAAGCAAAGAGACCAATGTTTCTAATAAAGGTTTCAGGGGCTATTTTGGCTTTGCGAATGATTTTCCTTCCGATAACAATAAGGACAAGAGAAGCCAAAAATCCCAACGAAGCAATGCAGAAAATGAAAAGAGGGTATGGAAGGTCACTGGCAGTGAGCAAGCTAATAGCAAGACAACCGTAAAAGGCACCTACATAGGATTCGAAAAGGTCAGCACCCATGCCTGCAACATCACCTACATTGTCACCCACATTATCAGCTATAACTGCTGGGTTGCGAGGGTCATCTTCAGGGATTCGAGCTTCAATTTTACCAACAATATCTGCTCCAATGTCTGCAGCTTTGGTAAAGATACCTCCTCCGATTCTGGCAAATAAGGCTACAAAAGAAGCTCCAAGAGAAAAGGCAATCAGAAAATGTATGGAGCTTTCAGCCCCGCTCATGATTGAAAACCACTCGAGGAAGGTAAACCCCAGGATTCCCATGGAGCAAGTAAGAATTCCCATCACGCTACCACCTGAAAAAGCAACGTAAAGGGCATGATGGACAGAAGTTTTGGCTGCATAGGTAGTTTTATGGTTAGCGCTGGTGGCTATAGACATTCCAGTTAAACCACTTAGAAGAGAGCATATGGCACCGAAAAGAAAAAAAACTGCAAATAAGGGACGAAAGAAAAAGCTCAGGAGGATGGCCAAAGCTCCTAAAAAGGGTGCCATTGTTTTGAATTGACGCTTTAAGTAGGCTAATGCACCCCTACGAATGATATGTCCCATGTTCATCAAAACCTGATCAGAGGGAAGACCCTGTATGTCTCGAATCACAAAGAAAAGACCAAGGAGTCCACATATCCCTGCGCTAGCACCTATCCATACATTTATCATGTTAGCTCCATCCTAAATTTTAAGCACCTTATAATTAATATTTTGACATTCTATGGCACAAGTTTATAATTCATTTATAATAATTCAAGGTGTATTGTAGGGCGGATGGCTCAGCGGTAGAGCACTTCCCTCACACGGAAGGGGTCACAGGTTCAAATCCTGTTCCGCCCAGGCGTTCACGTGTTGGCGCCGACGTAGCTCAGCAGGCAGAGCAGCTGATTCGTAATCAGCAGGTCATCAGTTCGATTCTGATCGTCGGCTTGATCAAGAGGAGAAATGAGATGGATGATAAAAAAGTAATTGGATCTTACGAGACAACAGAAGAGCTTGGAAGAGGTGGGATGTCTATCGTATACAAGGCTGATCATCCAACCCTCTCAAAAAAAGTTGCAATCAAATTGCTTTCACCCTCCCTGTCCCAGGATCCCAAGTTTATTGAGCGCTTCAAAAACGAAGCTAAACTTCTTTCTTCTTTTCGGCATCAAAATATCGTTAGCATTATTGATTTTGGTGAAGAAAACAAACAATACTACATCGTGATGGATTTTATCGAAGGCTACACCATTCGTCAAATGATCCAACAGACGGGTCCTATGTCCCTCAAGATTTCATTAAATGTTATGAAAAGCGTAGCTTCTGCAATTTCATATACGCACCGAAAAGGAATCATTCACAGAGATCTCAAATCTTCCAACATCATGATCGATCACACAGGCCGAATCCTTGTAACGGATTTTGGTCTTTCCAAAGATATCAGCCTCAAAAGCATACCCGAAACCACCATGCAATCCAACGATATCGCAGGTACTTTTGGTTATATTGCTCCCGAACAATTAGATCCAAAGATAGGCAATATCGACGAACGTACCGATATTTACTCTTTAGGAGTAGTGTTTTACGAGATGGTTACCAGTCAACTACCTTTCAGCGAAAAAAATGCTCCCATTAATTTAGCTTATATGCATTTATCTGTGGTCCCCGAAGCACCATCCAAACTTCGCAAAGATTTGTTGCCCAAAGCCGAGCAGGTGATCATGAAAATGCTCGAAAAAGATCCCCTAAAACGCTACCAGTCTTTCGACGAAGTAGTGTCAGCAGTCAGCGAAATCGAAGATATTGCCAAATATTACCGCGAAAGCACTGGGGATGCTTCGGGTTCTTTTTTTGAGATTGTTACCGAAGACCAATCCTTCACCAAGAGTGTTGAAGAATTTAATAAAACTTTCGAAAACAGACCCAACGAACCCAAAAACTTCGACGACTCCCCCCTTATTGGCAAAATTATCCAAAACAGGTATCGCATCGAAAAACTCCTTTTAAAGCGTATTCTTAGCAACTTGTACCTTGGCTATGACATGCAACAAAAACAACCTGTTACCATCCAGATTCCCAACGAGACCAGACCCACCTTCCGGGCCCGTTTGGAGCGTGAAATAGAAACAATGAAACAGGTCGATCATCCCAACTTCGTCCAATTTTTAGACATCATCAACGAAGAAGAGACTTTTTATGTTATCAGGGAGTATATCGAAGGACGATCCATCAAAAACCTTTTAGACAGCGGAAAAGTAGCTATAGATAAGGCAGTAGCTATTGTTGTCAGCATATTGGATGGCCTGGTGTTTTTACATGGACGAAACATTGTTCACCGAGATATCAACTCCGATGTCATTATGGTCACCAACGATTTAACTGCCAAGATCACCACTCTTGGTATTACTCGAGTTGAAGATGCTTCTTCAGTTTCCAGCGGAGAATTTTTGGGTATTGTCCAATACACCGCTCCCGAACAAATTACCCAATCCAAGTCAGATGCCAGATCCGATCTCTATTCTATTGGCATCCTTTTATTCGAACTACTTACTGGAAAACCCCCCTTCTCTTCGCCTTTACCAGTAGATGTCATGGATATGCATCTCAAAAAAATTCCCAGATTTCCCGACCAAATGCAAAATCAAATTCCTCTCAATCTACAACGTATCGTATTAAAAGCCCTTTCCAAATCTCCCGATCAACGTTATCAGACTGCCCAGGAATTCCAAAACGAGTTGAAGCATTTTATGAAAAATCATTTACATCCTGAGGCTGAATCTGATGAGGTTTACGGCAGTGAATCCTCCATGGAAGATAGGCAAAACACAGATATTTCTTCAGAAGTGTACAACAACATATTGGAAAGCAATAAAAACTCACCCAAAAATCTTTCTTTTTCCATCAAAAAGGGTTCCAATTCCTCTTCTCAAAAAAAGAAACCCAAAAAGGATATGGATGATATGATTACCGAAAACATCAAACCCAAAGAAACAAAACAAGCAGTAGCTTTTGAAGTTTCCAAAACTTCTCCAAAGAAAAAAAAATCAAGCCCCTTCCTGCTTCCCCTTTTATTGCCCCTGGTGTTGCTCATCCTGGGATATCTCTTTTTCCCTCAGATTTCTGGCATATTCAAACAAAGCCCTGCCAAAACAACAAGCCCGAAAACTTCCACTACCCCCATGGTCCTAAAAGAAAACCAAAAAACTATTTTTCCCAGTTTTGAGCCTTTTACTGTGAGTTTCATCCTCAACGAACAGGTTTCTCAGATTCTTATAGAACAACTACCCCAGGAAGTCAAGATCTTGTCCTCTTCTTTACAGGATAACACCTTTAAGGCAGAATTCTTGTCTGAGTTTGTCAGCATCAAAACTCCATTTGTTGCCAGACTAATAGGACTTGATGCCACCAAAAAAGAAGTCTTTAGCCAGGATTTTATCTTTACCACAGAAAATAAAGACATGATTATGATTCAATTTTCTCTTGGCAGTTCATTTTACGAAAAAACTACCCTAAAGGGTACCGAAAGCCTTGATTTTGAAATCCAACCACTACTTCAACATTTTAATATTTATCTCCCTCTTCGATTTATAGTTGACACCTTTAATGGCCAGCTTGAATACGATTTTCCACAAAACATGATTACCATCAAAAACCTTGAAGATGAAAGTTACCGCTTTTTTCTTTATCAAAACAAGTACTACGCAGGTGAAAAACTTTTTCCTGTCAATCCAATTTTGGAAGTAGAAGACAGAGCCTATTTGCCCATTTTCCTTTTTAGCGAAAAAAAGGGTCTCTATACTACCATTTCTCCTGGTGAAAATGGAAATGCGCTTGTTTCCATCATCAAGCTAAGGTAAAATTAAGTGGAAAAAGATCAAAGCGCAAAACTATCCATTCTGCTAGCTACCACCAAAAAAAATGAAGCCGACGAAATAACTCGTGCCTTAACAAAAGAACCTGATTTTTACATAGAAGAAATCATCAATGATGGCTTCCTTCTTTCAGAAAAAATACGAGTGCTTTCTCCTGATATTCTTGTTTTAGACTATCACCTTAAAAATATTGACATGCAACAATTCATCGAAGAGGCCCAAACCCGCAACCCTTCCATGACTATCGTTCTGCTTATTGACGAATCCGATTATGTTGATCTGACCAAGTTTTATGATTCTTCTGTCAGAAATGTACTCGCAAGACCCTTCAACTTTTCAGATTTTCCCTCGATTATTCGTAGTGCTTTTTTTGTTTCCTTCAAAAAACGAAAACAACAGGCTTCGGTTTATGCCAACAAAACCCCTGGCATCGTTATTTCTTTGTCAAGTGCCAAGGGAGGGGTAGGAAAATCCTTCCTCTCCTCAAATTTAAGTCTTGTTTTGGCAAACCTAAAAAACAACTTTAAAGTCTTATTGCTTGATTTTGCTCTTCCCTATGGAGATCAACGAGCCATTATGGGTATTCCTCCTTCCAGTGCCCAATCCGTCATGGATTTAGTCAATCTTGCCGAAGAAATCACCCCCGATCGCATCGAATCGGTCGTAGTAAAAAGTACCGTTTATCCCAATGTGGATGTCATACTGTCTTCTTCCAACAAAGAAATCAAAAGCAATTTTTCAGAAGCAATTCCCAAAGTACTCAAAGCATTGAGGCTTACTTACGATTTTATTATAGTTGATCTTAATCCTGGCTTGGATGAAATATCTACTCCAGTCTTGGAAAAAAGCGACAAGATTCTACTTATTTTTACGCCCGAGATTCCTTCAATATATCGTCTAATCAATTTTCTTAAGGATTTCCAATGGCTCAAGATAATGAATCCCCCAGAAATTATATACAATCGACGCAACAAAAAATCTGACAGAGAAGTGGGAGCCCTGCTATCAAAGGTTTTACCCTACAAAATCTTTGCGACTATTTCAGAAGACATCCGTACCGCCTCCTATTCCTTAAACTTTCTCACCCCTGCAGTTACAAGAAAATCCCCCATCAGAAAAGACATTCTCGATCTTTCCCAAAAAGTACTGGAATGGTTTGAAAATGCCAGGCAGGATATCTGATGGACGATCAAAAAAATTCCCCTCTATTGGACAGCGAAGAATATTACCATAAAATACGAGAGTTTATATTCAGATATTTGAGTCCTGCGGATATCCTTAGAGAAAAGTCCAAAGCAGGAAGTCAGATTAAGAATGAAATTCGAACTCTTGCTCTGAGAGCAGTTCAAGAATCAAAACGTATCATTCCCATGGAATATCAAGAGCAATTAATACAGCGCTTGCTCAATGAAATCTTTGGTTTTGGTATCATTCAGCCCCTCCTTGAAGATGAAGATGTGGCTGAAATCATGATTGTCAGTCCGGATCAAGTTTATATCGAGCGCAGTGGAAAGCTTATATTGGCAGACTATCGCTTTGATAATGAAGCCCAGATCCTACAAATTATTGACCGTATCGTAAGTCCTTTAGGCCGAAGAATTGACGAATCAAGCCCCCTGGTGGATGCTCGTCTTCCAGATGGTAGTCGTATCAATGCAGTCATTCCGCCCATTGCAGTAAAGAGTCCCACCTTGACCATTCGTAAGTTTAAAACCAGTATCCTCGAGTATCAAAGTCTTATCAAGCTTGGAAGCATGAATTCAATGATTGCAGAATTCCTGGATATCTGCGTCCACGCCCGAATGAACATTTTGATATCCGGCGGTACAGGATCGGGCAAAACCACGCTCCTAAACGTGTGTTCTTCTTCAATACCTGCGGACGAACGGATCATTACCATCGAGGATTCCATAGAGCTACAACTGCTTCAACCCCATGTGGTTTCCCTGGAAGGACGTCCTGCCAACATCGAAGGTCAGGGTAAAATTACTATCCGGGACCTTGTCATCAACTCCCTACGAATGCGACCTGACAGAATTGTGGTAGGTGAAGTGCGAGGACCTGAGGCTTTTGATATGCTTCAAGCCATGAATACAGGTCATGACGGATCGCTATCTACCATTCACTCCAACTCTCCCAAAGATGCAGTCTCAAGGCTTATCGCTATGGTTTATATGGCTGGGATTGATATGCCGGTGCATGTTATTCGGGAAATGATTTTTGGAGCGGTAGAGATTGTAGTTCAGACTTCCCGTCTTCCTGATGGATCCAGAAAAATTATTGCTGTAACTTCTCTTGATAAGTTTGAAGGCGAAGAAATCCGTCTGCATGATATTTTTCAGTTTGTCTGGTCGGATCAGAGCACCGATGAGGGCAAAATCGTCGGTCGATACCAATTCAATGGGATTGGCGAACGACTTGACCAAAAAATCCGTCGAAGCATGCGCAATAATCCCCTCGCAAAAGCATTTATAGAAAAAAATGATTTACTACTAAAAAAAGAAGGATGAGGATGAGCAGAAAAAAGAATCTTGACCGTATGTTTAAAAAATTCTACCACGATCTCCCTCAGCTTGCTACATCAGAAGAAATCCACGTAAATGCTACTTTTTTGAGCACCGTTCCAGCTTTATTGGGTCTTTTAACTACTCCGCTTGTCTTTTTACTGATGTTTATCCTGGCCTTATTCAGCATTTGGGGCTTGGGTTGGGTTTTTTTTGGAAACATAGTCATGGCTTCACTAATGGTTTTTGCCGCCCTATTTCTTTTTATGACTTATTTAGGAAGCAAACGAAAAGCCAAAGAAGAGCTTTTTACCCGTCAGCTTCCAGACACTCTGAATGCTGTTGCCAATTCGCTCAAAGCTGGCTTTTCTCTGGATCAGTCCTTTGAGTTTGTTTCAGAGTCCATGCCGGAGCCTACCAAGTCCGAATTTTCCCGTATTCATATGAAATATCGTGTGGGCTTTACCATGGCTGAAACTCTCAAGGAACTATCAGAACGCTACCCCAATGCAGAAGTCATGCTCTTTGTATCCAGTATGGTATTGCAAAACCAGGTTGGTGGAAATGTTATACCCTTCCTTATGGAGTTGGGAGCCATATTACGGGAACGAGTCAAGCTTAAAAATCAAATTGCGGTAGGCACTTCTCAAGTACGTCTCTCTGCCTTGATTATTGCAGTTATTCCTTATTTTTTGTTAGTTTTACTTCATTTTTCAGGGTATAAGGCTCTGACCGAAACGTTTCGAGGCTTTTTACTGCTTATGTTTGCCATTGCTATGCAAATGGTAGGTATGGCCATTATCTCTACTTTTATGAAGCTGGATATTTAAGATGCTTGTATTTGATTTGATTATTCTTTATGGTTTGATTTTTTTTCTTTTGGTCTTGTTGGTTCTCTTTTTTTATAATCGCAGTAGGGATAACATTCAAAAAAAACTATCCCTTCTCTTTGAAGACAGCAAAAAGAAGACAAAAGCTACTCGATCTCCCAATCTAATTGTTGGTCTTATGGTGATTTTTTCCAAAGTATTAGCCAGATTTTTCCCTGCTATCGTTTCCTATATGAAACGTTCACTGCCTCTTTCTCAAAGCGCTAAAATCGAGAAAAATCTCCAATTGGCTGGCTACCCCTTTCTCCTGGATGCTCATGGCTGGCATTGGCTCAAGGTCAGCACTGCGCTGGTTTTCTTTTTGACTGTAGTCATGATTAGCTCAGGCAATGAAAAGTGGACTTACATGATCTATGCTATCCCGCTTACCCTGGCAGGATACTATTATCCTGACTATTTTTTAAACACCTTGTTGCAAAAACGCAAGAATCGTATCAGCCGAGAATTGCCGGATGCTATGGATTTTTTGTCTCTCAGCCTTGCTGCGGGTATGAATTTTCAATTAGCGGTCGAAGAGTATGTAAAGCGAAACGAAACCATGCTTGCTGATGAATTTTCAATCTTCATCAATCAAATTGATGTTGGCGTACATCGGGTGGATGCTTTTGAGCTATTATTGGACAGAAATGAATCAGCTGAAATGCGTAGTTTTCTATCCTCGGTCATCCAAAGTGAACGCCTGGGCACCAGCTTGCGACCGGTTATTGCCTCTCAAGCAGAAGATTTGCGTGACAAACGAAAGCAGTTTGTAGAAAAGATGATCGCTCAGGCTCCTGTAAAGATGCTTTTCCCCATGATGTTTTTTATTCTTCCTGCGATGCTCATCATTACCTTATCCTCAGTGCTTTTACCTCAGTCCAGCCAAGCTCCAGCCTATACTTTAATCGAGCAGGAGTTTCTTATCATTCCCGTTACTCCCGACATCCAGGTTAAGGTCAATCGAATTTCTTTTCCTGTTTACTATGTGCAAAAAATCGAAAGCGAAGGCATCATTCAACTCATACCCAACTCTCCCAAAGCAATCAATAGTCCCGAACAAAGAGCCTTTCTTCAGAACTACTTTGAACGGAATCGTGGTTTATCCCGTATTGCCTTTATCAGAATAGATTTGCCAGGCGAACAAAGAAGCAGACTAAACATAGAGTTTCGTTCGGAAAACGGAAAAGTTGAAAAAAAGAAGATGATGGTCAAGCCTATAAAGTTTGGTCTGGATGGTTTTAAGGAAGACAGAATGGACACTCAGTCCTCTAAAGTGTTATTCAAAGGCAAGATCACAGGAGACCTTGAGTTAAGCTTGAATCTAAACCAAAATCCTGTCGAAGTAAAAATGGACGAGAAAAATCCAGAGCTTTTTGTTAGCTCAATGGTTAGTCTGCGAAATGGTAGAAATGCCCTGCAGGTTACTATCAAGGATCGCTTTGGTGGAATGCTGGAAAAGAGCTTTACCGTGCGATACACGGGTATTGCTTTGAGTGCTCAGTTTAAAGAAAGGGAAGCAACCCTTCATGATCTGGCTAACCTCGAAGGAGAGGGCTCCATTGGCTCTGTATTACATGTCATGAGAAAAAAGGGCAATAAAATGGTAAAAGTCATAGAGCATTCACTTGAGGAAAGCACAAAATTTTCCTTAAGCATCCCTCTTGAAGTAGGTTCCAATGAATTCCAGCTTTTTTTACGCAAAGAGACCAATCAAAGCCCCATATTAACGAGACTCATCACTCGCAAAATGACCGACTAAGCAAAAATATTCCAAGTAATTGCTAAAAAATATTGACAACACGAAATTATGTGATATAAGAAAAACAAGTTTTTTAAATGAAAGGAGAATATTAATGCTTAATTTTCTAAAAGATGAAAGCGGACAGACCATTCTGGAGTACGCTTTGATTGTGGCAGTCCTCATTTTAGTCATCATTGCCGCTATCCCCAACCTTCGCAATGCTGTCACTGGCGTTTTCACCAGAACCCAAACCCAATTAGCCGAACCAGCAGCAGAAGAGTAGTAGTTTTAGTTTTTTTTGTTTCTATGATTTTTTATTATTCGATAGCCGGGGCTTTGTCCCCGGCTTTTTTTACAGATGAGGCGTATAAATGGATAAAATCGGACTTATATTATTGCATTCGATAGTGCTTATTATTGCCCTGATTTCAGGATATACCGATCTTCGTTATCGCAAAATACTCAATGTGCTGACTTTGCCAGCAATGCTTATTGGGCTCATCCTTCAATTAATTTTTTTTGGTTTACCTGGCTTGATCTCTGCTCTGATTGGTTTTGCTATCGGTTTTGGTTTCTTTTTTTTATTTTACCTTTTTGGAGGTATGGGAGCCGGAGATGTAAAGCTGATGGGTGCTCTGGGTATTTTACTGGGCAAGTCAGATATCATATATGTCATAGTATTTACAGGCTTGTTTGGCCTTGGAGTAGTGCTGATACTTTTTTTTCCCTACTTATATCTGGCCATCAAAACAAGAAATCCTGGCGTTTTCCTGGCCTTCCGAAAACATTATATGCCCTATGGGATTGCCATATCTCTTGGCGCGATTCTAACCCTGGTATTGTATT